>Ga0207718_100017_pt1 | contig 237030 bp, 258 predicted proteins | sample A23M2SouthBayCA_FD_187749 | JGI IMG/M metagenome (GOLD analysis project Ga0207718, IMG submission 187749) | Aerobic enrichment media microbial communities from Eden Landing Ponds, California, USA - A23 M2 (SPAdes) | ecosystem: Environmental > Aquatic > Marine > Unclassified | place: Emeryville...
CAGACTGAAACCACCTCGAAAGCCCCGCCTCGCTGGAGTCGGGGGTAGCGAGGCGGCACAGCCGCCTCGGACACGCGCACGGCGGAGCCGTGCGCGAACCTCGCTGCGCGCGCTCGCTTCGCTCGCGTGCTTGCGTCACCGGGAGAGCAAAGCTCTCCCGAGCTCACGGCGGCGAAGCCGCCGTGAACGGCCGCCTTCCTCCAGCAGCGAGGGAGCGACGCTCCCTCGGGCAATCGGGCGGCTTCGCCGCCCGATGACGAGGCGCCCCTTTCAGTCCCGTCCGCATCGGCTGGCCGACCGGCCGCCACCGGGCGGGACTGAAAGGGGCCGGCGTCTCGGCGTTCCCGGACGTTCACGAGAGCGGAGCTCTCGTGAGCACACCAGAACCCGCAGGGTTCTGGGGACGCCGGGGGCTTTCGAGGTGGTCCCAGTTTTGCTGGCGTATCTGAACACGACCCCCAGAGAGGACGCGACGCTATGTTAAGTATTGAATCCGTGTATCGTCAGTAGGTCACAGAGCTGTTCTCCATCAACCAACTCCACCCGTTCGGATGCCTCTACAGTGCGCGTGAACCTAGAGCTGATAACAACAGTGACCTTATCTGCCTCCTCAAATTCTAACAACCCTGCTGCCTTTCGGACTACGTTAATACCAACAGGATCTTGATGCCGTTTTGCTTCTATTAGTATCCGCTCTTCGTCATTTTTGGCTTCAACATCGTATCCTCCATCCTTGGTTGGTGGAGTTACCTGTGTAGAATACCCCATCTCACTCCAGAGATCTCCAATTAGCTCCTCAAACTCCACGGAGTCGTACTCAAGTAGGTCTGCTATCTGCCACTGTGTGACTTCTTTCTTGCCCTCTCTCCCTACTTGGATTCGATTGACAGCTTCGCTCGCGAGTTCTCTTACATATTGGGAGGAATCTATTTGTAATTGCTTAATCTTCTGTTTCGACTCATAGTCTCTCAAGCGACCTAACGCGAGACAGGCTTCTCCCCGTATCTGGGGATTTGGATCGTCAAGGAGCTCTCTTAGGCCAATAGTCGCAGATTCAACGTTGGAAGGGCACTCACTAGCAAGGCGAGATAACATTTGGCTAGCTGCACCACGTATTAACTCATCCTCTTCCCGAAGGAGGTTGAGGATCTGAGGGTCTACGTACTCACAGATTTTGATGGGCGGATTTTCTGCCAACCAAGAAAAAGTGATTTTGGCCCCTTCCTTTGTCTCCTCGTCATCTGCATGAAGATCGGAAAAAAGTGCATCGTAATCCTCTACGAATAGCTGGGGCTCATCTGCTATAATTCTGTACAGTCCGATGATAGCGGTTCGGCGAGCTTGGTCGCTATCGGTCGCTTGGAGGGTATCCAGCTCCTCAACTAATTCTCGGGAGCGCTCTCCATTTACAACCCGTTCAAGCAAGTCACTTGCTTTCGCTTCCTCATCCATCCGATACGTCGCTGTTCAATGCGTGGAAGTATGTTGCTTACGGAGGAGAGGGTTCAACACCTGCGACCCGAGTTGGTCCGCGACGATCAGTTGGAGGCGGCCCGCGACGGCGGCGTTCCGGACATCGAGACCGCCGAGACTGTCAAACACGGCTCGTACACCTTCTACGACGCCGCCGACAACACGGGTAACGGCGTGCTGGGCGACCAGACGGACGCCACCGCCGAGAAGGGCGCACGGACGTTCGAGGAAGCGACCGAACAGCTCTGTACGTGGCTGAACGAGCAGCGGTTCGAGGATCTACTGCCGAAAGCGCACGTCTGAGGATTTCTTCCCCAGTAGCTTTGTGCTCGGGCACCGTGTCGATGGTATGCCCTCCTGGCACCGACGCGTGCGCCGCTTTCCACACGAGCGGCCCCGGCTCTCGCTCGCGCTCACCGTCCTCGCCGTGGAACTGGTGGGCGCGTCGGGCGCCGTCTTCACCGCCCGTGGCCTCGCGTCGTGGTACGGCACGCTCCAGCGCCCGGAACTCGCGCCGCCGAACTGGGTGTTCGGGCCGGTCTGGACGGCGCTGTTCGCGCTCATGGGCGTCGCGGTGTGGCTGGTTTGGCGGCAGCTCGACGGGGCACCGGCCGACCGCCGCGCCGGGGTCGCACTCGCCGTCTTCGCGATTCACTTCGTCGGCAACCTCGCGTGGTCGGCGGCCTTCTTCGGTCTCCAGTCGGTCGACCTCGGTCTGGCCGTGATCGTCGTGTTGCTAGCGCTGATCCTGCTGACGATACTGGCGTTCGACCGGGTCGACCGACGGGCGGCGCTCCTGCTGGTGCCGTACCTGCTGTGGACGAGTTTCGCGGCGTACCTCAACTACCAGTTCTGGATACTGAACTGACGCGCCAGCGAATCACGCGACGCCGCCCCTTCGCCATCCTTTTGCCCTCGCACCCCCACCCACGAGCTATGTTTGGTGGCGGCGGCATGAACCCACGGAAGATGAAACAGATGATGAAACAGATGGGCATCGACGTGACCGAACTCGATGCCGAGGAGGTCGTCATCCGGACGGCCGACGAGGAGCTCGTCTTTGCCGACGTGCAGGTGACGCGCATGGACGCGCAGGGCCAGGAGACCTACCAGGTCGTCGGCGAGCCCGAGGTGCGCGAAGCTGGGGGCGGTGACGCCGCCGGTGCCGTCGAAGGCGGTGCCGAGACGGCCACGGACGAGTCGGCCGACGAGGGCGACGCCATCCCCGAGGACGACGTAGAACTCGTCGCGACCCAGGCCAGCGCGAGCAAGGCCGACGCGCGCGAGGCGCTGGAAGCCGAGGACGGCGATCTGGCGGCGGCCATCGCCCGGCTGGAGTGATCCTCCTGGTCCGCGGTGACCGGGAGTATCTCCGGGCGCCCGGCGAAGAACTCCAGACCGACCTCGGCGTGCTGACGGTCCCGGAGGACGTGGAACCCGGACAGCGGCTGGAGACGCATCTGGGCGAGGAGTTCGTCGTCCGGGAGCCACGCGGTCCCGACCTGTTCGACCACTTCGAGCGCACGGGGGCGCCGATGATGCCCCGGGACGTGGGGCTGGTCGTCGGTTTCACCGGTGCCGCGGCGGGCGACCGCGTCCTCGACGCAGGCACGGGGACGGGCGTCCTCGCGGCCTATCTCGGCCGTCTCGGCGCAGACGTGGTGAGCTACGAGCGCGACGCCGAGTTCGCCGAGGTGGCCAGGGAGAACATGCGCCTCGCCGGCGTCTCGGAGACGGTGGACGTGCGCACTGGCGACGTGCTGGCGTCGATGGGGACGCTCGTCGACGGGCCGTCGTTCGACCTGTTGACCCTCGACACCGAGGACGCCCCCGAGGTGGTCCGCCGGGCGCCCGACCTGCTCGTGAGCGGCGGGTTCGTCGTCGTCTACTCGCCGTTCGTCGAGGGATCGCGCGCGGCCGTCGAGGCAGCCGAGGAGATGGCGTTGACCGACGTGACGACCCACGAAACCATCCAGCGGCGGATGCAGTTCGACGACCGTGGCTCGCGGCCCGACACCCGGGGAGTCGGCCACACGGGCTACCTCACCGTCGCGCGGTGGGAGTAGGCTCCCACGGCACGGGAGCCGACCGACGGTATAAGTGCGTGGCTTCCGAATCGACGAGTATGAGTCGGGAGCGCGGCGCGGACATCGACGATGTGCGAACGTGGCCCGAACTGGCGGTCGGCCTCTACGAACGCCTCACCGGGCGCGGCGCGGAAATTACTTACGAGTTCGACGATCTGGAGATACGCGTGCCGGACCGGATGGGGCCGGACGCGGACCACGCCCGCTGGCGGCTCGACGGGACGGTTCGCATCAGAACCCGCGACCGCGACCGCGACGACGAGTGACCGATCTCGACCGGGCGCTGGACGTCGACGCCGATCTAACACTCGCCGTCGACGACGAGACGGTGTCGATCCGGGGGTACGGCGACCTCGTCGTCGTCTCGGCGCCGTCGCTTTCGGTCCTGCGGACGCTGCTCCGGGGGGGACCGCCCGTCCCCGCTCGGCCGCACCTTCTCGCAGTCCTGCGCGACGCGGACGTGACCCTCGACGTGCGGGTGCGTGGCCGGAGCGTCGCCCGGGCGGGATCCGGCCACGACCCCGGTCCCCTCTCGCGTGCGCTCGGCGTCGCACCGGCCCGCGTCAGTCCCGGCGGCCTCGTTCTCACGGCGCTGACCGAGTGGCGGGCGTGATCACCGCGTCTCGCGGAGCAGCGCGAACAGGTCGGCCCGGAACGCCGACGGGTCGAAACAGTCCCGGAGCGTGTCGGCCGTCCGGTCGTCGCTCGCGTCGACGACGCCGGTCGGGTAGGCGCCGCCGGCCAGCCGGAAGGCGCGGTCCGGCGCCCAGACCGCCAGCCAGCCGTCGACCGAGAGCGTGACGCCGTCGACGCGACAGCGGGCGTCGTAGCCGAACAGGCGCGCGTCGTGATCGCCGATCCGGAGGGTTCGGCGCTCGACCCGGTCGACGGCGTCGAACCCCCGGTCTTCGAGGCGGTCGGCGAAGCCACGGCTCGCCCGGGAGGCGACGAGTCCACGGAGGGCGCCCGTCACCGGCGGCGAGGGCGCGAGTTCGAGGCGCGTCGCGAGGAAGAACCGCCAGCTCCGGTCGACGCCCGTCCGCTCCCGGACGGCCGCGCGGAGTCGGTCGTCCTCGTAGAGCAGGATGCGTGCCGTGACGGTGAGCCCGGGCGCCGAGAACGGAGTGTCGGTCAAGTCGTCCGCCTGCCGCCAGTCGGTGAGTCGGCCCTCGGGGACGGACGGCAGTTCGACCATCTCGTCTACAGCACGGCAGCGACGCGGATATAAGTTCGTTCCGTCACGGCGTCGGCCGACCGACGGGTGTCGTCATACGGATTACTGTCCCTGTTCGCCGGTGGCGAGACGGTCCGGCGACCCACCGGTACTGACGTACCATGAACCGTATCAGTGGTCGTCTTCGCGCCACTTGTGTTCGCACTCGGTACAGACGAAAAAGCGCGTCTCGGACTCGTCGGCCGCGCGAATCTGTTGCATGTACCAGTAGGCTTGGTCGTTGTCACAGTTGGGGCAGTTGGCGCTAGTGGTCGGCAGACCGCTGGAGCCACCGCCGGACTCGATGATCTCGGACTCCTCCTGGGCCTGCGTGGTGACCATCTCGGCCTCCGCGGCCTCGTCGCGAAGCGTCTCGTAGCCACATTGGGTACAGACCCACCGGTCACCCTCCGTCTGCATCATCGACCCGCATTCGTCGCAGAACTTCATACTGACTCGGATCCTGACGCTCGACTGCCTTTAACCCACGGATACTACGGTTGATTGTACGTCAGTACGGTACGATAATCCGTAACGACGCGCCTACGCGTCACCGTCCGACTGGCCGGGTTCCCCCACGGCCTCGACCGGGAGGACGTTCTGGAGTTCGGCGAACAGTTCGTCCGGGCCGTGGAAAGCGTCGCTCCCGACTTCGGAGACGAGTTCCCCGAGGTTGGCCTCCCCGTCCGCGAAGATGAGGGTGACGTCGACGAACTCGGCGGCCGCGTCGTCGCGGGTGACAGGGTAGTCGAGCCGCTCGAACTCGGACTCGACCCGACTCAGTTTCACGCGTTCGCTCATGCTGGGTCGTACGACCCCTCGCCACTTAGAGTCGGGGGCCGAGTCGTCGACGAGCGCAACCGTGATCGGCGTCGAGACGAATCCGGGACCGATGGGTGTGTTGGCTCTCGATCGGCGTGCCTACTCGAACTCGGGGTCGCGCTTCTCGACGAACGCCGCCATCCCCTCGCGCTGGTCGTGAGTGCCGAACAGGCCGCTCCAGGCCCGACGCTCCACGTTCAGCCCCGATTGGACACCGCCCTCGTGGAACGCGTTGAGCGCCTCCTTCGCGGCGTAGAGGGCGTGGCGGGGCTTGGCCGCAAGTTCGGCCGCCATCTCGTCGACGTGGTCGTAGAGTTCGCCGTGGGCGACCACTTCGCCGACGAGTCCCCGTTCGTGGGCGTCGCTCGCGTCGAGGCGCTCGCCGAAGAGAATCAGCCGGCGGGCCGTCTCGTCGGCGACGAGGCGCTGGAGGAGTTGGGTGCCGCCCCACCCGGGGATGATGCCGAGGTCGATTTCGGTCTGGCCGATGACGGCCCGCTCGCTCGCGACCCGCAGGTCACACGCGAGGGCGAACTCGCAGCCGCCGCCGAAGGCGTAGCCGTTGATGGCCGCGATGGTGACGCCGGGGAAGGAGAGCAGGTCGCGGACGACGGCCTGGCCGCGTTCGGCGTACGCGAGGGCTTCGGGCGTGGAGAACTCCTTCATGTAGTCGATGTCGGCACCGGCGACGAACGCCTCGTCCCCGGCGCCGGTGAGGACCAGGACGCGCGCTTCCGCCGCTTCGGCCTCGGCGATGGCGTCGCCGATTTCGTCGAGCGTCTCGGAGTTCATGGCGTTCAGCGCGTCGGGGCGGTCGACGGTGAGTCGGGCGACTCCGTCGGTAACGTCGAGCGTAACGGTGTTCCAGGACACGCCGATGCCGACGGTTGCCAAGAGCGTAAACGTTCGGGGTGACGCCCCGACCCCCGTCGTCGTACTTTTAAGTATCTCGGGACCGGAGAGCCGGCGTCGACGCCCTCCACGCGTCCGGCGACGAGAGTGATCCAGACGGATGAACTACCAGTGGCTGATCGACCGCCTCGACGGCTACATCGTCGATCATCCCCGCGCGATCATCCTGCTCTTCCTAGTCGCGACGCTGGCGTTCGCCGGCGGCCTCGGCGACATCGAAACCGAGAGCGGCCAGCAACAGTTCATCGAGGACCTCCCCTCGTTCCAGGCGTTGGAGGACGTCCAGCGGGACTTCGGTACGAGCTTCTCGCAGGTCAACACGTCCTCGACGCTCGTCCAGACCGATCAGAACGTCCTCTCGAAATCCGCACTGCTCGATCTCCTCCGAACCCAGGAACGCGTGGCCGAGAGCGACCCGCTCCGGGTCGAGGGCACGTCGAGTGCGGCCCGGACGGTCGCTCGAACCCTCGATCCGAGCGCGACGACCTTGGCGGAACAGATCCAGGCCGTCGAGCGCGCGACGCCCGCCGAGATCGACCGCGCCGTCCGCCGGGCCGACGACCGGAACTCGAACTTTCGCACCGGGTTGAGCACGGACTTCAACCGGCAGTCGGCGTCGGCGTCGGCCACCGAGGCGACGGTAACCCACCGGGCCGGACCGGGCGCCGGCAGCGACGGCGGCCCCGGCGGCGCGTCCGAGTTCCCCCCGAACAAGGAGCAACGGCTCGAACGACTCGTCGCGGCCGAAACGAGCGCGTCGACGATTCGCGTCGTCGGCACGTCGCCGGACACGACGACCACGACGCTGACCGTGGTGTTGCCCATCGCGCTCCTGTTGATCGTCGTCATGCTGGCCGTCGCGTACCGTGACCTCGTCGACCTCCTGATCGGCCTCGCCGCCATCGTCATGACGTTGATCTGGACGTTCGGCTTCATCGGCCTCGTCGGGATTCCCTTTGCCGTCCTGTTGATCGCCGTCCCCCCCATCCTGATCGCCGTCGGCATCGACTTCGGCATCCACGCGATCAACCGCTACCGGGAGGAGCGAGTGGAGGGCGCGGGGGTCTCGGAGGCCATGCGACTGACGACCGATCAGGTGAGCGTCGCGTTCTTCATCGTGATGGGAACCTCCGCGATCGGCTTCCTGTCGAACGTCATCAGCGCCTTCCCACCGACGCGCGATTTCGGCATCACGGCGGCGGCCGGCATCGTGTTCACCTTCTTCATCTTCGGAGTCTTCGTCCCCGCGGTGAAGGTGTGGGTGGATCGGCTCCGGGAGCGCTACCCGATTCCGACGATTACGCAGACGCCGTTCGGGTCGGAGTCGTCGCCGCTGGGGCGGATCCTCGCCGGTGGGGTCACGATCGCCGAGCGCGCACCGGCGGTGTTCGTGCTCCTCGTCGTCCTGGCGACGGCCGGGGGCGGCCTCTACGCGACCGGTGTCGAGACGGGGTTCAGTCCGGACGACTTCCAGCCCGCCGCGGAGACGCCGGCGTATCTCCAGCAGCTCCCCGAACCGATCCGTCCACCGGCGGAGTTCGAGTACGTGAAACTCGACGACTTCCGGGAGGAGAACTTCGAGCAAGAGGGGCGCGTTCTGATGTACGTCGAGGGGCCGATGCGCCAGGACACGGCGCTCGAACGCCTCCACCGGGCGGGGTCGGAGCCGCCGCCGACGTTCGTGCGCGAGGGGTGGCACGCCGAGTCACAGAGCGTCGTGACGTTGATCCGAGCCCGTGCCCGGAACGACTCGTCGTTCCGGCGGGTCGTCGAGCGCAACGACCGCAACGACAACGGCATCCCCGACGACGACCTGCCACAGGTGTACGCGGCGCTCGAGGAGTCAACCAGCGAGGATCGACTGTCCGAGTTCCTGAGTGCCGACCGGCGGAGCGCGCTCGTCATCTACACGGTCGACGGCGACGAACCGAACGACGCGATCACCGACGACGCGTACCGCGTGGCCGGCGACTTGCGGTACCGCGCACAGCCGACCGGGAACGCCGTCATCTTCGACGAGGCGCTTGCGCTGGTCCTCGAGACGGTGATCCAGAGCCTCGCCTTGACGCTCGTCGGCGCCGCCCTGTTTCTGATCCTCGTCTACTGGATCGTGGAAGGGCGGGCGTCGCTCGGCGTCGTCAACGTCATGCCGATCGTCATCACCGTGGTCGCGCTCGTCGCGTCGATGCGCGCCGTCGGCATCGCTTTCAACGCCATCAACGGGACCATTCTCGCCATCGCCGTCGGACTCGGCATCGACTACTCGGTTCACGTGGTCCACCGGTTCGTCGACGAGTACGCGGATCGGGAGCTGTATCCGGCCCTGCGGCGGACGGTCGTCGGCACCGGCGGCGCGCTGACCGGCAGCATGCTGACGACGGTGTTCGGCGTCGGCGTCCTCGCGCTCGCGCTCAACCCCGCAGTCGGGGTGTTCGGTGTCCTGATCGCGTTGAGCGTCCTGTACGCGTATCTCACCTCGATCCTCGTGCTCCCGTCGGTGCTCGTGCTGTGGGCGCGGTTCGTCGACGGGGCGGCGTCGCAAGCGTGAATGCGGAGCGGAACACCGATATGGGGGACGCCCGAACCCCCGGCGCATGACACTGTCGGCAGCGGAACGCGAGCGGCTGGCGGACATCGTCCGCCTCCAGCCGACGAAGAACAAGGCACTCCAGGAGCGGTGGGGCATGGAGAGCGGCAGCGAGGTCCACGGCTACCTGGAGGAGCATCTGAGCGACTACTACTACCGCAACGAGAACAGCTACATCTGTGCGACGGCGGAGGCGGCCGAACTCACTGGCGTCGACCCCGGCGTCGAGGGCGACGAGGACGGCGTCGAGGTCATCCGCGTCCCCGAACTGGAGGCGCAGGTGTTCGAGGTGGTCGCAGGGCGGGACGAGCGCTCCGAGAGCGTCGTGAGCGTCCTCCAGAAGGTTCGGGACGCCTTCGACGCCGACCCCGAGGTTGACGCGGTGCGGGAGGCGCTCCAGAGCCTCCGTCGCAAGGGCGTCGTCGAGGTGGTGTACCGCACGGTCCCGACGTTCAAACTCGCGGTCGAGCGCGACGAGGTCGACGTCGAAGTCGTGTAGGTTAGCGACGGCGACGCCGACGCTCCGTCAGCAACCGCTGGATGCCTTTGCCCGGCCCGCCCTCGATGGGCCATCCTCGCGTCCGCCACGAGGGCGGTTCGGGCTGGAACTCCGGACACGACCCCGAACAGTCGGCGGCGGTCTGGTGACACGCCTTCGCCGCACACCACGGGACGAACGCACCTGCGCGCTCGCGGAGTTCGAACCACCGGCAGTCGGGGCGCATCGTCTCGACGTAGGACCGCCAACCCGACCCGTACGCCCGCTCCGCGATTTCGAGGCGCTTGTCGGCCTTCTCGTCGGCGGGCATGGACGTATCCGTCGTCGGATCGAGCGCCGCGGGGTGCCACGCGACGGTGGTTTCTATGGCGCCCCCATCGTCGAACTCCAGCGCCAGCACCCCCGCTTCGACCGGCAGGTCTTCGAGGAGGGCGGGTTCGACCGTCGCGCCCGTGGCCGCGGTGGCGACCCACACCTCGTCGGCCAGCGCCGTCTCCACGTCGTGTGCCAGTTGGTCGGCGAGCGCCCGCGCCGCGCTGGCGTCCAGATCGGGTTTGTTCTCGACGGCGACGATCCGGCGCACCCAGTCGGGATACGGTGCGACCCGCCGGATCTCGATCCGGTTGCCCGACCGACGCGTCTCGACGACGTCCCGAGCGTCGGCGCGGTGGATCGCGGCGCGGACGTACCGCCACGGGTAGCCTGGGTGGGGGAGGGCGTCGCGGTACCACGCCCACTCCGCGGGCGCATTCCGGACGACGTGGAGGAGGTCCGAATCGAGCGCCCGCTCGCCGAAGGCGGCGCGGTCGGCTATCCCGTCGGGGTCGGCTTCGACGACGACGGTGTCCCAGCGGCGTCGCTGCGTGCCGAGTTGGCGGGCGACGACGGGCACGGCGTCGGCGTCGCGGTCGGGCGGCCACGCCCGTTCGGCCCACCGACAGGTGACGAGTTCGAACCCGAACTCGGCGTCGCCGGGGTAGGTCATGCGGACCGCTGTGTGTCGGTGCCGCGGGGTCGCCACGGCGGGCCGGCGAGCCGACGGGACACGGTGACGACGCCCCGGGTCACTACCCGAGGTACGTGCGCTTCCCCTCGTCGGCGTCGGCCGCTTCGGCCTCGTCGACGAGTTCGTCGAGATACTCGTGGGCCTCTTCGAGGATTTCGCGGGGGCCGTCCTGCGTGATCGTGTTGATCGCCTGCTCGTAGTCGCGCCACTGGAGGTCGCGGTGTTCGTTCGAGAGTTCGGCGCTCGCCTCGAACGAGCGGGCGATGAACAGGTGGACCGTCTTGTGGATGGTGTTGCCACCGGCCTCGAACACGTAGTCGTACTCCTCGCGGAAGCCGTCGATGAGTCGGAAGTCCTCGATGCCAGCCTCCTCGCCAACCTCTCTGATCGCAGTCTGCTGGAGCTCCTCGTCGCCTTCGACCCCGCCTTTGGGGAACTCCCAGTCCCCCGGACGGCTCTTCAGGAGGAGATACTCCCGGTGGCCGCGGGTGTCGCGGAAGAGGATGGCTCCAGCACTGGTCGCTTCGACCGTCATTACCGGCAGTAAACGGTCACAACGTATAAAGATTTCAAGCTACGGGGCGCCCGCCCGGACGAGTGCGCTTTTGGGCATCGAGCGCGCAGGGAGGGGTAACGATGGCCTTCGTCACCAAACTCAGCTTCCAGAGCGGCGACCGGGACGCCCTCGAGTCGCTCGTAACGGACATAAAGCGGATGGTGGAGCGCAAGGGCGCCGAGTGCAAGGGACCACACTCCGCGCCGCCGGAGCGACTCACCGTGCCGCAGTATCGCACCCTCACGCCGGGCGATCGGTTCCCGTCGTGGGACTACACTACCTACACGCGCCGCCTAGAGATCCACGGCAACGACGAGGTGGCCCGCCGCGTCGGCCACCTCGACTTCCCGGATCACGTCCACGTCGAAATCGAAGTCGACCGCAAGAAGCCGCTCGGCCAGGGACGGGACTAGTTCTCGACGACGCCGAGCAACTCGCCGCGGCCCGTCGCGTCGTCGGCGTCGAACTCGGTCACTCGCAGACGGACGAGCCGGTCGCCAAGCCCCGACTCCGCGTCCGGGAGTTCGATGATCGTGTCGCCGATTCGCACCTTCGCGACGCCGCCCTCGTAGCCCGTGACGAAGGCCGTGAGTTCGTCGCCCGCGGCGTAGGCCGGTTTGTTCGTCCGGAACGTCCACCCCGCGAACAGTTTGCGGAGGTTCATACGCGCGCCACCTCCTCGCTCTGCCGGTCGGGAACGTACTCCAGCCCGTAGCCGGTCCACGCCGCGATGAGGAAGACGGCGACGAGGAACCAGCCGTGGAAGACGTAGGGCCACACCGCGGCGGGGTTGGCGAGCATCGCCTCGGTGAACCAGTCGAACTGCTGGGGCAACTGGATCATCGCCGCGTAGCCGGCGAGGACGCCGCCGCCCCACGGGAAGATGTAGCCCAGCGCGGACGTGTTGGCGTCGAGGATGTTCGCCCGGCGGTAGCCGTTGATGTTGAACCGCTGGCCGAGCGTGCGGATGAAGGGCGCGATGGCGATCTCCGCCGCCGTGTTGATCGTGATCGTGGCGTTGACGATGGCGGTGCCGATGACCATCGTCGTCTCCGCGCGGCGGACGGTGGTCGCCACGTTTTCGAGCAGCCACTCCTCGATGGCCGCGAAGCCGCCGCCGGCGCGCATCACCTGCGCCGCGCCGACGATGAGGAGGACGAGGACGATCAGCGGGAAGAAGCCGAGCGCGCCGGTGTAGAGGCTGCCGCCGACCGCCGCCGAGGCGTCGGGCGACACCTCGATCACGGCGCCGAGGACGGGCAGACCGTCGAGCGTCGCCGCGATGCCCGACTCCGCGGTCGAGCGGAAGACGAGCATCGCCGACGCGGGGGCGAGGCCGAGTACGAGGTTCAGCGCGATGGAGACGATCAGCCCCCACGAGACGGCCTCGATGATGTGTCGGCCCTGAATCGCGGTGCCGATGACGACGGCGATGGAGGCGAGGTGGACGAGGCCGAGCGGCCCGGCGCCCGCGGCGGCGTCGGCGCCCACGTCGAGTGGTTGGCCGGCCATCGCCTGCCCGGCGACGACGTAGCTCGCGAGCGCCAGCACCGCGGCGACGAGGGCGTACTTGAACCGCGAGGCGACGACGCCGCCGATGTCGGCGTCCTGTGTCACCGCGCTCACGATGGTCGTGTCGGAGACGGGCGCGAGGTTGTCGCCGAAGACGGCGCCGGAGAGGATGGCGCCGAACAGGAGGACCGGATCGGCGCCCAGCAGGACGCCGGCGGGGAAGACGAGGCTGGTGAAGGCGACGGCGGTGCCGTAGCCGGTGCCGATGCCCGTCGCCAAGAGCGCGGCGAAGACGAAGGTAAGCGCCGGGAACAGTGCCGCGCCGACGTTGGCGGCGCCGGAGGCCCACACCAGGCCGTCGACGAAGCCGCCGGCCTGGATGGTGTCGGCGAACATACCGGCCCAGAGCCAGGCGACGACCGCCGTCGCCGCCACGCGCTGGGTCATCCCGTCGAAGATGACGTCGGCGTAGCTCTTCCAGTCCCCTTTCACGAACAGCATGCCGACGACGAGGCCGACGAGCATGCCGATGACGAGGCCGGAGGTGTCGCCGATGCCGAGGAGGCCGCTCTGGACGATAGCCCAGGCGATGAATATCGCGAGTGGGAGGGCGCTCATCCCCCGCCCACCGTAGAACTCGACGCGTGAGGCGTCGGACGGGTCGTCAGGGAGGTCGTGGTCGCTCATGCCAGTCGCAGGTCCCCCGTGGACCGAGTAAAAGGACCCGGAATGTGCCCACGGATGAAATCGGGGCGACAACTTATGCCGTCCGCCACCCGTTGGTGGGGCATGAGCGTCACCGACGACCTGATCGACCTGCGGCGCGACCTCCACCGCCACCCCGAACCCGCGTGGCGGGAGTTCTACACCACCGCCCGCCTCGTCGACGAACTGGAGACACGACCGCTCGACGAACTCTACGTCGGGCCCGAGGTCTTGGCCGAAGACCGTCGGGGCGTCCCCGACGACGACGAACTCGACGAGTGGGCACGGCGCGCGGTCGACGCCGGCGCCCGCGAGGACGTGGTCGACCGACTGGCGGGCGGCTACACCGGTCTCGTCGCCGTCCTCCAGACTGGCGAGGGACCGACGGTAGGCCTCCGGGTCGACATCGACGCCCTGCCGATCACCGAAACCGACGACGGGGATCACGAACCCGTGCGCGACGGCTTTCGCTCCGAGAACGAGGGCTTCATGCACGCCTGCGGCCACGACGCCCACGCCACCGTCGGCGTCGGCGTCATCGACGCCATCGCCGAGAGCGATTTCACCGGCACGCTCAAGGTGTTCTTCCAGCCGAGCGAGGAGACGGTGTCGGGCGGCGAACCGATGGCCGAAGGCGGGCATCTCGACGACGTTGACTACCTCCTCGCGCTCCACGTCGGCCTCGATCATCCGACCGGCGAGGTGGTCGCCGGGGTGGACGGCTTCCTCGCGGTACGGCACTTCCGCGCGGCGTTCTCCGGGGCGTCGGCCCACGCCGGCGGCCACCCCGAACGCGGCCGGAACGCGGTGCAGGCGATGGCGACGGCCGTGCAGAACCTCTATTCGATCCCTCGCCACGACGAGGGGGCCACCCGCGTCAACGCCGGCCTCGTCGGCGGCGGCACCGCCTCCAACATCGTCCCCGAAGAGGCGTTCATCGAGGGCGAAGTGCGCGGCGAGACCACGGCGCTGATGGAGTACATGGACGACCACGCGGAGCGGATTCTCCGGTCGGCCGCCGAGATGCACGACTGCGATGTGGAGATCGAGTACGAGGGGGAGGCACCGAGCGGCGAGAGCGACGACGAACTCGCGGACGTCGTCGCCGAGGTGGCCGGCGGCACCGCCGGTGTCGACGCCGTCCTCGACAGCGACGATCTGGGAGGGAGCGAGGACGCGACCTACCTCATGCGCCACGTCCAGCAACGGGGCGGCCTCGCCTCCTTCGTCTGCGTCGGCACCGACCACCCCGGCGGCCACCACACGCCGACCTTCGACGTGGACGAGGAGACGATTCGCATCGCCATCGACGTGTTCACGGGGACGATCGAGCGGTTGGGACGCGAGGCGGTGTGACCGGGACGAACCGAGCGGCGTGATCGACGGTTTCGGCCACCGATCGTGTCAGCCACAATTTTTTACACGGTGGCTTACACATCGAGGCGTATGTCCGACGATTCCCCACAGATAACGGACGAATCGGCGTTTCAGTCTCGGTCACTGGGTAAACAGGTCATCCTGTCGATCGTTACGCTCTCGCTCTACTGGCTCTACTGGTTCCACGTGACCAACAAGCAACTAGCCGCCGGGACGGACGCCGACTTCGACCCGACCATGCGCACGGTCGGCCTGTTCATTCCCATCTACAACCTGCTCGTCATGTGGCGGACGAGCCACGACTACGAGGCGGTGACCGACAAGGACGGGGCGCTCCTCTTCCTGCTCTGGCTGGTCTTCGTCCCCGTGCTGTGGTATCTAGTTCAGTCCGGGATCAACGACATCGCCGAATCGGGCGGCTGATCGGACGCGGCGTCAGTACTTCGGCTCCGCGCCCGTCGTCTCGTACACCCGCTCCATCAGGTCGTCGCGGTCGGTCTGCCACGCCGAGAGGTCGTCGGGGTGGGTCGGATACGCCTCGTAGCGGTCGAGCAGTTCGTCGGCGAGCCGCTTCGTCCGGTAGAAGTTCAGGATCGTCCCCCAGTAGCCGAAGCTCTTGATCGCGCTCTTGAGCTTGAGGCCGAACCCCATCGAGGTCGACCCGGAGTACAGGGCCTCCGCGAGTTTCTCGCCGGGGAGCGCCGCGAGCAGGCCCATCAGGTCGTCCACGTCGACGGCGGTCGAGAGCACGTTGTACACGTCGAGGCCGGCGTACCGCCCGCCGAAGTGGTCCATCACGCGTTCGTTGTACTCCCAGAGTGCGGCTTCGGTGGGGTCGTCGATGGCGTCGGCGATGGCCTCGGCGGCGTAGGTGCCGGCGTAGGCGGCGCCGGCGATGCCGCCACCCGTCGTCGGGTTGACGTGGCCGGCGGCGTCGCCGACGGCGACGAAACCGGGGGCGACCGCCGAGTCGTACGGCCGGCGAGTGGGGAGAGCGGCACCGAGTTTGTCTTTCACCTCCGCGCCCGCGAACTCCGGCCGGTTCTGCAGGTCGCGGCGCAGGTCCTCGACGAGTTTCATCGGTTCTTCGGTCATCTGGAAGCCGAGGCCGGCGTTGATCGTCGTGCTCGTCCGCGGGAAGTACCAGAGGTAGCCCGCCGCGCGCTGGGTGGGCTTGAACACGAGGGCGTCGTCCCACTCGACGGCCTCGGGCACCTCGACGATTTCGCGGTAGGCGGAGCAAAATTGGGAGTAGGAGACGTTGGTGTCGAAGGTGGCCTCCTCGAAGTCGGCCTTGTCCTGCAGGATGGAGAGCGCGCCGGCGGCGTCGACGGTTACCGCGGCCTCGTAGGTGACGGGGTCGCCCTTCCGGATGCCCCGGACGCCGGTGACGCGGGCGCCGTCCTGCAGTACGTCCTGAACGACGGTGTCGTAGTGGAACTCGGCGCCGGCGTTGGCGGCGCCCTCGATGATGCGGCGGCCGTACTCCCAGCGGTCGATGACGGCGAGTTCGCCCGGGACGGGAATGTCGAGCACCGTGTCGTGCTGTGGGAGTTCGAACCGACCGTGGTCGACGCCGGTGTTGGTGAACGAGGATTCGATCTGCGACTTCGGAATGGCGTCCGGGAAGGCGTCGGCGCCTTTCAGCGCGTCGCCACACGCGATGTGGCCCGCCTCCGACGCGTCTTTCCGCTCGACGACGACGACGTCGAAGCCGTCGCGGGCGAGGCTGGCGGCCGCGTAACAGCCGGCGGTGCCCGCCCCGACGACGACGACGTCGTACTCGTGGGTGGTCATTGACAGGGTGTCGCTTCCGCGGTGGGAAAACTCTTTATTCCCGTTTCGTCGGGGTGGCGCCGACGGAAACGAGCGCGGCCTACGACGCCCGCTCGACCGCCCGCTCGACGACCGCCCGCGCGTCCGCCACGAGGTCGTCGACCGATTCGCTCTCGGCGTAGAGGCGGACGTAGGCTTCGGTGCCGCTGGGGCGGACGAGGAGCCACGCGTCGTCGAAGTCGAGGCGGACGCCGTGGTCGGTGTCGACGCTCGCCTCGGGGAACGACTCGGGGAGCGCCGTCCGCAGGTCCGCCATCGCGGCCGCCTTCGCGTCGTCGGGACAGGGCACGCTCACCTTTCGATAGGGTCGTTCGGTGACCGACGCACGCAGGCCGTCAAGTCCCTCGCTCGCGACGTGGCGGGCGAAGACGGCCGCGCTGGCGACGGCGTCGATCCACCCGCCGAGGGCGGGGTGGACGTGTTTCCACGGTTCGGCCGCGAAGACGACCGTGCCGCCCGCCGCTCGGACGGCCGCGATTCCTTCGTGGAGGGCGCCGAGCCGGACGCGTTCGACGCGCCCGCCGGCCGCCGTGACCCGCTCGTCGATCCGGGCGGAGGCGTTGGGCGTCGTCACGACGACCCGGTCGTCGGCGTCGCTAGCGCGGACGTACCGCTCGGCGACGATGGCGAGAACGGTGTCCTCGTGGACGATTTCGCCATCGCCGTCGACGATCACGATCCGGTCGGCGTCGCCGTCGTGGCCGACCCCGAAGACGGCGTCGCCGTCGGCGACGAACCGCCGAAGCGTGGCGAGGGAGTCCGGCGTCGGCTTGCTCTCGCGGCCGGGGAAGTGGCCGTCGACGTTGCCCTCCAGCGTCTCGACGCTCGCCCCCAGGTCGCGGAGGACCGCGGGTGTGGCGAGGGCACCGACGCCGTTGCCACAGTCGACGGCCACGGCGAGACCGTCGAGCGGGGCGCCGTACCCCCGGGCGTAGTCGACGACCGCCGCGCGGTAGGCGTCGAGCACCGACTCGTCGCCGCCGTCGCCCCACGCGTCCCACGCGACGGGGGCGGCACCGGCGTCGACGCGGTCCTCGATCGCCCGCTCCTGCTCGCGGTCGAACTCGACGCCGTCGACGAAACACTTGATGCCGTTGTCGCCGGGCGGGTTGTGCGAGGCGGTGAGCATCACACCGTGGCGCCCGCGCGAGGCGAAGGCCAGTGCGGGCGTGGGGACGACGCCGAGTCGGCGGACCGACGCGCCGCCGGCGCGGACGCCGGCCTCGACGGCGGCGGCGAGCGCGCCGCCCGTCGTCCGGCCGTCGCGACCGACGACCACCGCGGCGTTCCGAGGCGACGCCTCGCGGGCCTCGCGGGCGACCGCCCGTCCGACCGCCACGGCGAGTTCCGGCGTCACGTCCGTCCGCACGCTCCCGCGGATGCCCGCGGTGCCGAACAGATCCATACTCGCGTTCCGACGCCCACCGATTTGTATCGGTCGGTGACGGCTATCGAAAGCTTCACCGGGGCGCCGGCGGATGGGCCGGTATGTCAGCGGCCGATCCGTCCGACGGACGGGAGTCGCGGCTCGACCGCGTCACCCTCGCCGTCGCCGCCGTCACCGCCCTCGCCCTCGCCGCACGCTTCGTCGGCCTCGGCTCCCACCCCTTCCACTGGGACGAGGCACGCGTCGGCTACTGGAGCCTCCGCTTCCTCGATACCGGCGCGTTCGAGTACCGTCCCGTCGCCGGTGGCCCTTTCCTCTACGTCGTCGAGCGCCACGTCCTCGGCCTCGTCGGCGCCAGCGACGCCACGGCCCGGGCCGTCGTCGCCGCCGTCGGCGGGCTCTCGCCGCTGGTCGCGCTGCTCTTTCGCTCGCGCTTGGACGACGCCGAGACGGTCGGGATGGCGGGCTTGCTCGCCGTCAGCCCCGCACTCCTCTACTACGGTCGGTTCCTCCGTGGCGACCTGCCCCTCGCCGCGTTCGGCCTCGTCGTCGTCGGCTGTGCGGTCCGGATCTTGGACACGGACGATCCGGCGGTCGCCCGGCGCGCCCGCTACCTCGGCGCGACGGCGCTGGCGCTCGCGGCCGCCGCGTCGGCCTTCGTCGTCGGCTACCTCGTCTGCTGGCTGGCCGCCGCGGCACTCACCGTCGACCAGCGCCGCCTCGCCGACGCCGGCAGTGACGCCCGAGCCCACCTCGAAACGGCGATCGCTCGCCTTCGGGGGACGACCCGATCCGCGCTCGGCGCCGTCGGCGTCTTCCTGCTCGTCCACCTGTACTTCTACGCGCCGCGGACGGGCGGGACGATCCGGCCGTCGCTGGCGACGGCCGAGGCGGCCTTTGTCGGGGCGGTTCGCACGTTCTACGGCGTGCGCGTCGCCGGTCGGCGACAGGGCGGCGAACACCAGTTGCTGCCCTACCTGAGCGACCACGTCGAGACGCTGGTCGCGGCCTCGGCGGTGATCCTCGCGCTGGCGGCGGTCGGGTTCCTCGTGGATCGGTACGGCCGGGGCGAGACGCGCCCGGTCGTCGCCTTCCACGCCTACTGGGCCGGGGCGTCGCTGCTCGTCTTCCCGATCATCACCGAGGAGAGCGCGGCGTGGCTGAGCGTCCACACCGTCGCCCCGGCGGTCGTCCCCGCGGCGGCGGCGGTGGGACTGCTCGTCCGCTACGCCTCGCGGTCGCTCGCCCGCGACGACGCGGTGGGCGTCGCCGTGGCGGCCCTGATCGGCCTGGCGATCGCGGGACAGCTTGGCGTCGCGGTGATGGGAACGGCCTACGGGCCGACGACCCCCGAGAACCCGCTAGCCCACCACGCCCAGCCGGCCGACGACCTCGGCCCCTTCGTCGCCGACGTGTCGGCGGCCATCGAGGACAACGAGGGCGTCGACGTGCTCTTCTACGGCCCGACGTTCGTGGCGAACTACGACGACGACCCCGACCGACCGCCCGCGAGCGACGAGTGGGGGAACCGGCTTCCGTTGCCGTGGTATCTCGAACGAATGGGCGCGGAGACGGACGGCGTGCGCGACTCGACTGCTCTGGAGCGCCTAGACACGCGCCCACCGGTGATCGTCGCGGACGCGAGCCAGCGCTCGGCGCTGTCGGCGCAACTGACGGGCTACGAGGCGAGTACGTACCGCCTGTCGCTGTGGAACCGAGAAGTCGTGGTGTTCGTCCGGGCCTAGCGGAAGCCCATCGCCTCGATCTGCTCCTGATAGCGATTACGAATGGTAACCTCGGTCACCTGGGCCACGTCGGCCACCTCGCGCTGGGTCTTCTTCTCGTTGCAGAGCAGGGAGGCGGCGTAGATGGCGGCGGCGGCGAAGCCGGTGGGGGACTTCCCCGAGAGCAGGCCCTGTTCCGCGGAGACGTCGATGATCTCGGTCGCCTTCGCCTGGACCTCCTCGCTGAGTTCGAGCGCCGAGGCGAAGCGGGGGACGAACTGCTTGGGGTCGACCGGCTTGAGTTCCAGACCGAGTTCCTGCGAGATGTAGCGGTACGTGCGCCCGATCTCCTTCTGCGGGACGCGAGAGACTTCGGCCACCTCGTCGAGCGAGCGGGGGATGCCCTCCTGGCGGCAGGCAGCGTAGAGGGCGGCGGTGGCGACGCCCTCGATCGAGCGCCCGCGGATGAGGTCCTCGTTGAGCGCGCGCCGGTAGATCACGCTCGCGACCTCGCGGACCGATCGCGGCACGCCCAGCGCGGACGCCATCCGATCGATCTCGCTCAGCGCGAACTGCAGGTTGCGCTCGCCCGCGTCCTTCGTCCGGATGCGCTCCTGCCACTTGCGGAGCCGGTGCATCTGGGAGCGTTTCTCGGAGGAGAGCGACCGCCCGTACGCGTCCTTGTCCTTCCAGTCGATGGTCGTCGTCAGCCCGCGGTCGTGCATCGTCTCGGTGATGGGCGCGCCGACCCGGGACTTGCTCTGTCGTTCGGAGTGGTTGAACGCCCGCCACTCCGGTCCGCGGTCGATCTGTCGTTCGTCGATCACCAGCCCACAGTCGTCACAGACGAGTTCACCCTGATCCGCGTCCGTGACGATGTTATCTGACCCGCATTCGGGACAGTCAACGGATTCGTCCGCTTCCTGCTCCGTTTCCTGGCTCCGCTGGCGTTGGCGGCTCGGACGTTCCATTATAAGTGTCGTGGCGAACCTGTTATTTAAACCTTTGGCCGATTCCGCCGCGACCGCCGCAGGGGCGCCGCCGTCGGCGGACTACGTTGGTGTGTGGATCGGTGTGCAGTTCCGGTCGCGTCGGCCATCGGGTGCAGTGGCTGCCGACAGCGGACTCAGCCTTCGACGGACTGGGCGGTTTCGTACTTGTCCTCGAACTCCTGGATGAGCTGCCCCATCTTGGCGTACCAGTCGTTGAGCATGCGCTGCATGTCGTCGGCGACCGTCGACGGATCGGTCGGCGAGTAGACGTGGTAGTAGCCACCCTGGTCGTAGTTGACCTGCTCTTTGGTGATGAAGCCGGTCTGGAGCAACCGCTGGACCGCCCGATAGGCCGTCGAGCGTTCGCGATCGACCGCGTCGGCGATCTCGTCGACGGTCAACGGCTCGTCGACGTCGACGAGCGCCTGGAAGCACTGCCGGTCCAGCTGTTTGAGGCCGTGGAAACATTCGAGGAGCCCCTCACACTCCATATCCTGCTGGAGTTGTTCGGCCATCGAATCGGACATTGTGTCGCAGATAGGGGCTATCGGGTTAAAAGACTTGTGAGAAAATTGCACAACTGTATCGCCCCCGACGAGAGCGCGCAGTCCGGTCTCGGGGTGGCCGACGTGGGAACCGCGGTCGGCACTATCGGCCCGAGACGACGCCGTTCGTCGGTCGTCGCCCACCTCGCCGAACGATCGTGTGTGACCCGTACCGTTCTACACAGGGCCGTATGGCACTCGGTCGGTCGGTCGGTCGTTTCACCGGAGCGACGACGGAGTACTGCGCGATGGGAGAGTCGTCAAACACAAACGTCCACGATTTCGAGGGACTCTATGACGAACTACTGGACTACTGCGGACGATGCCGTGGTCGACGGCGCACAGTCGAGCGCGACCGACAGATGAACTCGCGGCAGCTGTTCCTCCTCGGCTTGGTCGCCGTCGCGGTGCTTCTCTCCGGCTCCATCCTCGCTGGCTTCCAGGTGTACAAGGGCACGGTGGCCGACCGACACGAGACGGAAGTGGACAGCACGGCCGATCACGTGCGGTCGGAACTGGACGCCCGACTCGCTGGCCACGAGCAGACGGTCGAACTCTGGGCGACGACGCCGGCAGTCGCCCGACACGGGAGCGCCGCCCAGCGGGGCGCGCTCGTGACGTTCGTCGAGGAGACGGCGTTCTCCGGGGCGTCCGTCATCGCCGCGAACGGGACGATGACGGGGATCGCCGCCGGTCTCCCCGCCGACCGCCGCCGGAACCTGACGGGAGGGGAGTTCGGCGACCGGACGTACTACCGGCGCGCGGTACGGGGCGAGACGTACGTGAGCGCGCCGGTCAAGGCCGAATCGGGCAACTACGTCGTCACCATCAGCGCGCCCATCCGGCGGGACGGTCGGATCGTCGGCACGCTCAACGGCGCCTTTCACCTCTCCGAGGGCACGTTCTTCGAGTCGATCGCGGCGTCGCTCGGCGGGACGAAAGGCGTCACCGTCCGTGCTCACGACGGGACCGTCATCTACGACCGCGAGCCGACGCCAGCGAGGGATCTCACCGCCGCGAACGCGACGCTTCGGGAGACCGACTGGACGGTGAACGTCCGCGAGAGCCGGTCGGTGATCCGCCCGACGATTCAGCGGACGACGACCCTCCAGTTCGGCAGTCTCATGCTCGTGCTCTGCTCGATCGGCGCCGTCGGCTGGTGGAACTACCGCCGGAACCTCCGGCAGATCGACCCGCTGCTCGGTGGCTTCGACGCGCTCGAAGCCCGAGAGTACGGCACGACGATCGACGTCGGCGGCGCCGAGGAGTGGGAGCGGATCGGTGACAAGTTCAACCAACTGAGCCACACCCTCGAACAGTACCTCACCCAGATCGAACGCCGGGAACAGGCGCTCCGACGGTTCCGCCGTGCGGTCGAATCCGCCGGTAACGCCGTCTTCATCACCGACGTCGACGGCGTGATCGAGTACGTCAACCCCGCGTTCGAGGACATCACGGGCTACGACCGGTCGGACGCCATCGGCGAGACGCCGCAACTGCTCGACTCCGGCGAGATGGACGAGGACTACTTCGAGGAGCTGTGGGCCACGATCCTCGCCGGCGAGGGCTGGGAGGAGGAGATCGTCAACCGGCGGGCGAACGGCGAGCTGTACCACGCCAAACAGACGATCGCCCCGATCGTCGAGGACGACGAAATCGAGGGGTTCGTCGCCGTCCAGATAGATATCACCGAGCGCAAGGAGCGCGAGCGACATCTCCAGGTGCTCGCGCGCGTTCTGCGACACAACCTCCGAAACGAGCTGAGCGTGATCCGGGGGCGGGCACAGACGATTCGCGCCGACGCGGACGGTCGGATCGCCGCGGACGCCGAACCGATCGTCGAGCGGAGCGAGCGCCTCCTCAAACTCGGCGATCAGGAGCGCCGGATCGTCGACATCCTCGTCGAGAACCCGGATCGAACGACCCTCGCGGTCGACGCGTTGCTCGAACGGCCCGTGGCGGCGATACGGGACGCCCACCCCGAGGCGACGATCACGGTCGACGCGGCGACCGTCGACGTGGTCGCGATGCCGCAGATGGAGCGGGCCATCGAGGAACTCCTCACGAACGCGGTCGTCCACAGCGACCGGTCGGCACCGACCGTGGCGGTGACGGTGACCGTCGACGACGGGCGGGTTGGGATCGAGGTGGCGGACGACGGGCCCCGCATCCCGGAGATGGAGCGGCGGATACTGGTTCGGGGAGCGAAGATCGAACCCCTGTTCCACGGGAGCGGGCTCGGCCTGTGGCTGGTCTACTGGATCGTCACTCGCTCGGAGGGGACGCTCACGTTCCACGAGAACGAGCCGCGCGGCAACCGAATTCGCGTCGAACTACCTCGATCCGGTGGCTGACGGGGCACAAAGGTATTAGTTCCGACCACTCGACGCGTGGGATATGAAGGATGCCGCCCAGTCGCTCGTCGAGCGCTATCGGACGATCACGCCCGACGGCCTTCGGCTGGCGATCCGATACGAGGGCGACGAACACGACATCGTCTACGTCCGCGACGACGTGGCCGAGATGTACTCGCCGGAGGAGTTAGACGAGAAGGTCAAAGAGCTCGTCGTCGAGGGACTCAGCGCCCCGCCGACACAGGAGCAGTTCCGGCTGTTCGGCGAGATGAACGTCGTCATCCGACAGTTCGAGAACGCGGTGGTGTTGCATTTCCCGGTCGAGGAGTTCGCCGGCCTCGCCGTGACCTTCGACAGCGGCATGGCGCCCTCGCTCGACACGCTCGCCGAAGTGGGCCTCGACACGCTCGATAGCGCGGGCGATCAGTAGGCCTGCCAGCCGGCCGCCCGGCCGCCCAGTCCGCGGAGGCGGCACTCACACCCCGTGTCGGTCTCCCGCGTCTCGATCACACCGTCGATCAACTGGCTCAACATCTCGAGTTCGCGATCCGTCGGGGAGTCGACGACGAACACGCCGAGGCCGTCGACGCTCTCGATCTGTCCGCTCAGGACGTGCATCATCCGGTAGACGCGCGGGAGGTTGTGATACATCAGAAACGTCGACAGCGAGTGGACGCCAAAGCGCATCGGGTCGCCGGACCGGTGATACCGCTGGAAGAGCCCGGAGAGTTCGATACTGAGACCGGTCAGATCCCGTGACGACGAGAGATACGCCGTCGTCTCCGTCTCGCGCACCATCCCGATCCCTCGCTCCTTCGTGACGCAGTCGACGACGTGGAGGCGGTCGGCCGGGCGGTCGCCGTTCCACTCCCGAAACAGTTCCAGCAGTTTGCCCGCGCCCATCTTCGTCGTCACCATGATCGACCCCTCGTCGGCCGCGTCGTCGCCGAGGAGCCGGATCATGAGTTCACGCTTGCGCGTGAGCGGCGGCCCGGCGATCAGAATCGACGTCCCTGGAGCAAATTCGTCGACTGGAACGATGCCGGGAGTCGAATATGCCATCACCAAGGCCCATATCGACCCCGAGCCATTAAGTTGTGGTTGCGGTCGCGGTCCTTCGCAGGTCGCCGATTATCGGGAACGATCATATCGGGCGCACGTTTAAGTTAGCGCCTCGCATAGCGCCGACGAACGATGTCTGGGGACGCCGCGTCGGGGACCGATGGAACGTTCGACGGCCTCCGCCGACGGCTCGTCCGAACGTACGAGATGCTTCGCGGCTCGACGCTCGACGTGCGTCCGTTCAGACCGGGCGAGGATGGCCCCCTCGCCTCGTTCGACTGCCCGCCGGAGCACGAGGAGCTCGACCGGTACTGGGTGAACGCCCCCTTCGCGTACGTCGTCATCACACGCGATTTGGAGGAGAGCAAGAACCGGTATCACGCCGTCGAGCCCGACCTGAACGACTTCGAGGCGACGTTGCGCGACCGGGTGCTGGCGGACATCCGCGACCCTCTGCTCTACCGCGACGAGGACGAGCCCGCGGACGCGTCGGTGCTCTCGACCGAACTCGAATCGCTCCTGGAGGAGTACGGCGTCGACGTGGACATGCACACGTTCTACAAACTCCTCTACTACCTGATCCGGGGCTTTCGTGGCTTCGGCCGGATCGACCCGCTGATGCACGACCCCCACATCGAGGACGTGTCGTGTGACGGCTACGACCTCCCCATCTTCGTCTACCACGACGAGTACACGGACATCGAAACGAACATCGTCTTCGAGGAGTCCGAAGAACTCGACAACTACGTCGTCCGACTGGCCCAGCAGTCCGGGCGACACATCAGCGTCGGCGACCCCGTCGTCGGGACGACGCTGCCGGACGGCTCCCGGATCGAACTCGCACTCGGCGAGGAGGTGACGCCGCGCGGATCGGCCTTCACCATCCGACAGTACGCCGACGAGCCGTTCACGCCGATCGACCTCATCAACTACGGCACCTTCAACGTCGAACAGATGGCGTACCTCTGGCTGGCCATCGAGCACAACAAGTCCCTCATCTTCGCCGGCGGGACGGCCTCCGGGAAGACCACCTCGATGAACGCGGTGTCGATGTTCATCCCCCCACGGTCGAAGGTGCTCTCCATCGAAGACACCCGCGAACTCTCCCTGTACCACGACAACTGGCTCTCCAGCGTCACGCGCGAGCGCCTCCACGAGGGCGCCGACATCGACATGTACGACCTGTTGCGGTCGGCGCTCCGCCACCGACCGGAGTACATCATCGTCGGCGAGGTGCGTGGCGACGAGGCGGTCACGCTGTTCCAGGCGATGAACACCGGCCACACCACCTTCTCGACGATGCACGCCGACAGCATCGAGACGGTGATCAACCGACTGGAGAACGAGCCGATCAACGTGCCGCGGGCGATGATCCAGTCGCTCGACCTCCTCTCGATCCAGCGGCTCACCCGCCTCGACGGCGAACGGGTGCGTCGGTCGAGCGCCATCAGCGAGGTCGGCGGCATCGACCAGCGGACGGGCGAACTCGACTACTCCAACGCCTTCACCTGGGACGCCGACACCGACACGTTCGATCGGCAGGACAGTTCCCTCCTCGACGAGATCCAGGACGACCGCGGCTGGACGCGAACCGAACTGCTGGAGGAACTCCGTAACCGACGGCAGTTCCTGACGACGCTGCAGGAACGGGACATCACCGACTACCGGCAGTTCACCGCACTGGTCAACGAGTACTACGCCGATCCGGATCGCGTCCTCGAACGCATCGAGCACGTCGACAGCGGAGCCGGGCCGTGATCGGCCCGCTGCTTCCCCTCCTCCTGGTCGCCGTCCTCGCGCTGCCAATCCTCCTCTCGCCGGTCAGCCGCCGAGCGAGCCTGCTCATCTCGCGGCTGGCCGTCCCAATCTTCGGCGACTACGTCGAGCGGAGTCCGCGCCGGGGCTGGCAACGCGAGCGCCTGCAGGCGACACACATCGGCACCACCCACCGCGTGTTCGCCTCGCGGACCCTGCTTCTCAGCGGCCTCGCCGGCATCATCGGCGCCATCCTCGGCGTCTACGTCGCGACGTGGCTGGTCGATCTCTTCTCGATCAGCCGCGATTCGATCCTCGACGTCGTCCCCCCGGCGCTCTCCTTTCTCGCCGGCCTCACCCGCCTGCAGGATCTGACCCTCCTCGGCCTGTTCGTCCTCTTTCTCTTCTTCGGGGCAACGGTGGGAACGCTCCTCGCACTCGGCGCCTACTGGGCGCGGTGGGCGTATCTCGACCAGCTAGCAAACGCCCGCGCGAGCGAAATCGAGGCGACGCTCCCGCGGACCATCGCGTTCGTCTACGCGCTCTCCCGGAGCGGGATGCCCTTTCCCAAGGTCATGGAAACGCTCGCCCGCAACGACGACATCTACGGCGAGGCCGCACGCGAAGTCGGCGTCGCCGTCCGTGACATAAACACCTTCTCGACGGACATCCTGACGGCAGTCAGGCGCACCGCCGAACGGACGCCCAGCGAGGGGCTCTCGGAGTTTTCCGACAACCTCGCGAGCGTGCTCGGGAGCGGGCGCAACCTCTCGTCGTTCCTCCGCGATCAGTACGAGCGCTATCAGGAGGAGGCGGAGGCCCAGCAGGAGCAGTACCTCGAACTCGTCTCGACGCTCGCGGAGGTGTACGTCACCGTCCTCGTCGCCGGGCCGCTGTTTTTCATCACCGTCCTCGTCGTCATCGGGCTGGTCATCGAGGACACGATCACCATCGTTCGGATCGTCGGCTACGCCGGCATCCCGCTCGCCAGCGCCGGGTTCGTCGTCTACATCGACAGTCTCACGCAGCACGAGACGGCGCTGACCGACGTCAGCCGCGACGCCGGCAGCCTGATCGACGTACCCGGGGGGAGCGGGGGAACGCGCACGGGCGACGCGTCGGCGTCGGCCCCGCGCTCCGACGGCGGCACCGTCGACGGCGCGTGGCGGCGGAACGCCGAGCGTCTCGCGGCCTACGACCGCCTGCGCGCGTTGCGCCGGTGGGCGAACGAACCGCTACGGAGCGTCCTCGAACAGCCCTGGATCAGCTTCGTCGTCACCGTTCCACTCGGGGTCGTCTGGGTGCTCTACCGCGCCGTACCGATCCCGCTCGGACCGTCGGCGCTCCAGACGCTCGACGGGCCGACCATCGAAGCCACCATCTTCGTCATGACCGTCTTCGCCCTCCTCCACGAGGGGCACAAACACCGGGTGCGAGCCATCGAACGGGCGGTGCCGGACTTCCTCGACCGGCTAGCGAGCGTCAACGAGGCGGGGATGAGCGTCGTCGAGAGCCTCAAGCGGGTGGCCGACACCGACCTCGGCGGCCTCGAAGACGAGGTCGACCGTACGTGGCAGGACGTGCGCTGGGGGGCGGACGTGAGCACGGCCCTCCGCCGGTTCGCCGCCCGGACGCGCGTCCGGATGGTCGCACAGGCAGTCACGCTGATCACCAACGCCATGAGCGCCAGCGGCGACATCGCGCCCGTGCTCCGCATCGCTGCCAACGAGGCACAGGAGACCCGCCGTCTCCGTCGCGAGCGCCAACAGGAGATGCTCACCTACATCCTCGTCATCTACATCTCGGTGTTCGTCTTCCTCGGCATCATCGCCGCGCTAACCGTCGCGTTCATTCCGGCCGTGCAGGACGCCGGCGGGACGGCGGCCACGTCGGGGAGCACGCCCGGCGTCGGCGGGGGCGTCACGGGCGCGTTCACCGGGACTGAGGTGAACACCAAGGCGTACGAGCTGCTCTTCTTCCACATCTCGGCCGTACAGGCCGTCTGTTCCGGCCTCATCGCCGGACAGCTCGCGGAAGGGGGCATCGCCGACGGCGTCAAACACGCCACCGGGCTGCTCGTGCTCACCTACCTCGTGTTCGCGTTCGTCCTTCTCTAAGCTATAACTCCGTCCCCGGTGACGGTCGGGTATGGATCCGTCCCCGCACCGCACCTACGACCGCATCGCGGACCACTTCGCGGCGACCCGCGAGTATCCGTGGCCGGAGGTCGAGTCGTTCGTCGACGACGCCGAACCGGCCCCGCTCGGGCTCGACATCGGCTGTGGAAACGGCCGCCACGTCGAGGTGCTCGCGTCGCGGGTCAGCCGCGTCGTCGGCCTCGACGCGAGTCGTGGCCTCCTGCACTCGGCCCGCCGTCGTCGCGCCGACCGGGCGTGGGCGTTCGACGCCGACCTCGTGCAGGGTGACGCCGCGACGCTCCCCATCCGAGACGACTGCGTCGGCCTCGCGGTGTACGTCGCGACACTCCACCACCTCCGGCCGCGGGCGACCCGGATCGAGAGCCTCGACGAACTCGCGCGCGTCCTCGAACCCGGTGGCCGGGCGCTCGTCAGCGCCTGGAGCACGGTCCACGACCGCTTCGACGCCGACACCGGATTCGACACGACCGTCGACTGGACGCTCCCGGGCGGCGAGACGGTCCCCCGGTACTACCACATCTACGACCCCGCGGAGTTCGAGCGTGATCTGTCGGCGAGCGCGCTCGCCGTCCACGACGCGTTCGAGTCGAGCGGCAACTGTTACGCGGTGGTCGGCCCCGGGCGGTCTGGAGACGGCGACGCACGGACGTAGTACACTTAACCGGGCGGGCGCGTTACTACGCGCCGATGACCGACAGCGACACCACATACGACGTCGCCGTCGTCGGCGGCGGGCCGGCGGGCCTGACCGCCGCGCTCTACACCACTCGCCTCGGCCTCGACACCGTCGTCGTGAACCGGGGCGGCGGCCGCGCCGCGATGATGCAGGACACCCACAACGTCATCGGCGTCACCGAGGACGTCGCCGGCGTCGAATTCCTCCAGACGGCACAGGAGCAGGTCCAGGCCTACGGCGCCACCTACGAGCGCGGGTTCGTGAGCGACATCGAACGCGAAAGCGACCGGTTCCACCTCACGACCGACGACGCCACACTCTCGGCGCGGCGGGTCGTCCTCGCGACGGGGTTCAGCGACGAGAAACCCGACCCGCCGCTCCCGCCGACCGGCCGCGGTCTCCACTACTGTCTCCACTGTGACGCCTACATGTTCGTCGACGAACCCGTCTACGTGATGGGCCACGGCGACAGCGCCGCCTACGTCGCCATGATCATGCTCAACTTCACCGACGAGGTGGATCTGCTCCTGCGGGGCGACGACCCTACGTGGAGCGACGAGACCGACCGCATGCTTCGCGCCCACCCCATCGACGTGATCGACGCGGAGATCACGGGGATGAACCGCGGGTCGGACGGCTGGCTGGAGAGCTTCGAGTTCGCGGACAGCGTGGGACAACGTCCCACGAGAAGCCGGACGGAGTCCGGCGACGGCACCACCCGCGAGTACCGCGGCGGCTTCCCGATGTACGGCTCGAACTACAACAACGAACTCGCCGCGGACCTCGGCTGTAACCGCAACGACGACGGCACCGTCGCCGTCGACGACCACGGCCGAACCAGCGTCGACGGGGTCTACGCCGTCGGCGACCTCGTCCCCGGCCACAACCAGATTCCCGTGGCGATGGGGCAGGGGGCGAAAGCCGGTATCGCGATTCACATGGACCTGCGGGCGTTCCCGCGAAGCGTCGAGGAGATCGAAAAGCGGGGGCCGGTCGACCCGGACGAGGTGCCTGCCATCTCCGAGTCACTCCGGGCAACGGCGCGGGCGTTCCGGGAGGAAGCGGCGGAGTCGACGGCCGACGACTAATACTGCCGGCTAGCAGTCAATCAATATTTCCGTCACCCCGAGGAGACGGAGATTTCGAAACCGTCACAGCAGACAGTATAAGCGTAACTGCCTTATCCCCGCACCCTGAAGCGACTTCCAAGCGCCGGTGGTCTAGTGGTAGGACCTGAGCCTTCCAAGCTCATAGCCCGGGTTCAAATCCCGGCCGGCGCATACTTCGGCCTTTCAGGCCTCGTATCCTCATTCTGCGACGTGAAAACGTCAGAAACTAAATAACAGACAAATCCTCCGGTTCGGCTCACCGAGACTATCCCGACGCCGTGTGGCGATTTTCGTGGGTAGCGCGAGAAGCCCCACGCTCATGGGCTTCCGCTCATGCCGACCCGGAGTGGTGATACCCCATGCAACTCAAAGAAGACACCACTGAGACGGTCGAATTTCCGGTTCCCCCGGTATCAGAAGCGACCGAAGAACGACTCGAAGACTTCTCCGCGCTCCTCGGAGAGGACTTCCGCGACTTCAAAGAGGACTTCCTCGAATGGCTCCTCATCGAGGGGCGGAACACCTACAAGCGACAGGGCTACGCGCCCGACACCGTGCGGACGACCCACTACAAGGTCGAAGAAGCGTACCGCTGGCTGTGGGAGCGCGACGGAAGCTACACGAAGGAGTTCTCCCCCGAGGACGCAACCGAGCTGATCGAGTTCCTCGTCCAGCGAACCACGCACCCCGAGTCCTACGTCTACACGTTCGAGAAATCGCTCAAGCGCCTGTTCAAGTTCTTCCGCGAGGAGCGGAACAAGGACATCCCCGAGTGGAGTCACGATATTCCGTTGGACACCAACCCGGACTCGTCCACCAAGGACAAGTTCTACCCCGAGGAGATGGCGGCGCTCTACGAAGCCGCTCTCGCCATCAGTTCCGTCAAGAGCTACAAGACGGTTCGCGGGGAGGAACGCGATCAGATCAAGGCCTACCTCGCTCAGCGATTCGAGATGCCCAAGTCCGAAGTTGGCCCCGAAGAGTTCGAACGGGCGAATTCGTGGAAAATTCCCTCCATCGTCTCCGTATCGTCGGACTGCGGGCTTCGACCCATCGAGGTGGGGCGGGCGAAGGTTGACTGGTTCAATCTGGAGAACCGGAAGATGCTCGTCCCGAAAGACGAGTCCACGAAGAACGACGCCGAGTGGGAGTGTGCCCTCTCCGGTAAGTCCGTGACAGCGGTGAGTAACTGGTTGTCCGAGCGCGAGAGCTACGACCTCTACGACGGACGAGACGCTGTGTGGCTCACCCGGACGGGGAACACCTACGGGTCGGGGACGCTGAATCGGGTTCTGCCTAAACTCATCGAGGAGGCTGACCTCGACCAGCAGGGCCGTAACCTGTCGTGGTACTCGTTCCGACACGGGGCGGCCTCGATGTGGGCCGAGCAGGAGGGCATCTACTTGGCGAAGAACCAGCTCCGGCACAAGAACGTCGAAACGACGATGCGGTACACCCGTGGGTCGGTCGAAGCCGCGACGAAGGCCGCCGACTCGATGTGGTGACTCACACGAACACGCCCCGAGTGCGGCGTACCGCGCTCCACAGCACGAACACGAACGACGATGACGAACTACCTGTACGACGCTGACGACGTAGAGCGGCTGGCCGTCCAGTACGGTCGGTCACGTTTCTCGGAGCGGAAAGACCGCATCGAGGAGCAGATTATTGAGGAAACCATCGGTGCGACTTACCCGGACAAAATCCCCGACGACGCCCGGTTCTTCTCGGGGGTTCCGCTCTTGGTGGCGCTCATTAAGCTTCACCGCAAGACGGATGACTCGAAACTGCTCGAACACATCGAGCGGGAGATCGAGGTCGTGTGGGGAACGGGACGGGCACCCATCGTGTCAGACTTCGACCTGAAGCCGTTTCCCTACGCCTCACACTCCGACCTGCTGGCTGTGGCCGACCGCTACGAGAACCGTGACGAGAGCATGAGCCGCTACTTCCGGCTCCGTGCGTTCCAAGCCATCGGTGCGTTCGACGTTGTGGAACTACCGGAAGTTCGCGGCGACGATGGCCTGACCGACGACGAGCGGGACTACCTCGAAGGAATCTAACAGACGACCTATAGATACCAACACCTTTCCATCCGGTTCTACGCTGATTAGCGTACTCATCGATCTGCACCGCGAGACTGACGATGAGAAGCTACCCGTCCTGATGACGACCGATACTGCCGGGAGAGATGTACATGGCTTCTCCGTGGGGCGAACAGCTTCTGTGGGCGGCCACCAGTTTCCAACGCAACGGAGCGCAGGTGACGTTTCCCAGTACGACTGAACGCCGCTCTGTGATTTCCGCGTGCTTCGACGCATCGAGTCGGGGCCTTCAACAGATGTCTCTTCATGCACCCCCGGAGTAATGAGCCAAACACACCGTTCCAAATCGTGATTCCGCCCCTGCTCGATGTGGCAAATCTCAGGAAGCCAAAACAGGAACATAGCGTGCCCCAGACGGCGATAGATAGCGTTATTACGCCTGCCCGCGTTTATATAGTGAAGGCAGTTAGCTGGTTCTCTGTTGAATTTTCTGACGAGCGATAGTTTTCGCTCACGCTATTCTGAGACCTGAGCTACTGCTATCTGATCGACCCATGTCTGTTACTACCACATCCGAATCAGGGGAACCGAGCTATGATCTAAACCTTCCTCCGAACCCGCTGGATAACTTTTCGGCGGACGAGCGGAGGGCACACGAACGGACACTCAATACACCGAACCAAACGGCGGTTGGGCCACAATATCCGGGCGGCCGACGACGAAGCCCGTGGTACAGGCTGGACAGGCACAACAGGGATACGTGGTGGAAACACCGGGAAGACGTAAAGCAATCGCGGAGCTACGACGCGCAGTACAAGATCGGTGCTGTCTCGGCGTTCGGCCTACAGCTGGGGATGAGCGATTTCCTGATTCAGAAGGCTATCAACGTTCTGATGGAAATTGATCTCCGGCGGCTCGGACTGAATCTGGAGGAAGTGGCGTTTTGCGTGTGTGGTATCGTCGTCAACAGGAACGCTGAGGAGCGGTACAAGGCCACCAGCAAGTCACCGATCTATCACCCGCAAAGGAGCGACGAAAACAATCCGGAAGCGTACGTTCGTTTGGCGAATCGCATCATCGAGGTGTTTGAGCGAGCGTCGATGAAACGCATCCGGTCGTGCTGGCAGAAGTTGACACAGACGGATATACCCAAGCGTGAAAATCAGGATTGGCGTCCTATCGTGAGCAACGAAGCACTCGTTCCCCTATCCCCTTCCGTAGTATGCACCCAGTTCACCGAGGAACAAGTCTACGACTGACTACTTCGACACCCCCTATTTAAATCCTTGAACACTATATTGGGTATGTGTGGTGTTATACTGGTGAAATACACGAGGAGTTCGAACCCTGTGTTAATTTCGTGGTGTGGTTAACCCTCGGTGATACCGTCAGGTGAGCCAAACCCCTCGATGCATCGAACCAGTAGGATTTGAACACACATAGTAAAACACGGAAAGAAAACCACCAGCCGAGAATACGGACAACGAGTTTTACTTCAATTGTCGGAAAAGAATACGCCCCGCTTCAATCGTACCATCGGCCTCGTACAACGACTCGGCGTTCTCTGTGATCAGATTCACAACGAATCCAACCGGGTCGTCAAACCACCTCTCGACAATCGGTAGTTTCGAAAGCGCATCGAGGAAGAAGAAGAATCCAACGAGAACCAGCCCAGACTGTCCAAGAAGTGAACGGTTCCAAATTCCATATCCGATTATCTTCGACCGGCGGCGTGTCTTCACTCTTCCCGGGCCGGCACGAAGCTCCTCTCCAAACGTCTGATGGGCGAGTGTGTCCGCATGGAGGAACCAGAGATAGACGATACTGAGTGCGATGAATGAGAGGGGCACGACCCCTTCGATGGCGTCGATCACTCTGAGACCATCCATGCCGATAGCGTGCAATCGCTTCACTGATAGCAACGACCCACCCACAGCAATCACCGTTGACAGTTGCTTGATTAGACCAGCCAGTTTTGCGGGGAAGGATAGTAACGTCGTTGCTGTCTCGTGAGGGTCGTACTCTGGAATCCGAAAGTACGGCTCGATAGCCCACTCCTGCAACTGTGAGTCACTCTTATCCGAAAAGGCCTCTTCCACTTCTTCGATTTCCGAGCATACCTCCGCGTACAGATCAACGATATTCTCCCGTGCGTGTTCGAAATCATCGAGGGGAGTAACTGATCGAATCAGACGTTTCCATAGGTCACTCGATGTGACTGGCCGCAGAATGTGAGCCGGGTATGTTTCGATGAGGTGGCTCGGCATATTGCGTGTAGTACGTTAGCAAAGAAAAAATTTCTCCGAGGATGAAGGTTTCCGCAATAGGCTATTTCGGAGGTGGCTCTCTGGTATTGTGAAGAGATCGAAACACCTGATCAAGCGAACCAGTACCAATCTCATACGTAATTCTTTGCGGGAAAGACTTATGTGACAAATATTGTGAATTGCTTGTTGATGGTATCGCCTTACGATGTTCTTTTGATTGACCAAGATGCTGACGAGGAAGAAATAGAGCGGGCATATAGAGAGCGAGTAAAACAAGCACATCCCGATCAAGGTGGGTCTTCTGAAGAGTTTCAATTAGTGAAAGCAGCTTATCAGGAGATCAAGTCGGGGACTGGCAGACAGGCCGGGACTAACGGGCAGAAACACAAGAGTGCGAACTCACAAAGGGGATTTACCTGTTCCAAATGTGGAAAATCGATACGGAATGCCAGCAACGCTACGTATCACCAGAGTACGGAAGACGTATTTTGTCCAGATTGTGTAGTGGATACAAATTGCCGGATATGCGGACAGGAACTAACTCTAACTCTCGATCAATTTTCAGAGATTGACGGCAATCCCGTTTGTCCCCCTTGTAGTCAGAAGTCACGTAACAGTACGGAAGAAACTACCAAGTCTGACAATACATCAACGACGGGTAGCAGTTCGAATAAACTCTCTTTTTTGGGATATTTCATAGGTGGTGCCGTGATTGTTGCTATCTTCTGGTACTACCGACCAACCTTTGTAATATCAGTGGAACCAGAAACGATGCAGACCTTACGGGAGATCGTGCCAATCTTACTGAGTCCGTGGTTCTTTATACTTCTGTGGTGGATTTTTCGAGACTGAAATAACCGATAAAGAATCATGATCTCAAGAAGACGCTTACTGTCCTTGAGCGGTCTCGGACTAACAGGATTAGCAGGCTGTATCTCGGTGGAAACAGACGAAAGGGGAAGTAATGACAATACGCCAACTGCAACCGCTACCCGTGAAACGGTAAGTATTGACGGAGAAATGTTTGAAGAGACATCTACGCCAACTCAGACACCGACCGAGACCTCAATGCAGACGCTCGAACAAGAATGTACCTCAGCGTATATATCCGATTTTGAATGGCAAGGGGATATTGATGGGGAAGACCAATTCTCTGCAACAGTAATCAATCAAGGAGATGTTGCAGGGGAAGTGGTCATTCAAATCGTCTTCTACCAGAGTGAAGATGAGAGCATCAGGACGGGTACTATCCGGAGAGAAGCTTCGATTGGTGCCCAAGAGACACGGAATATTCTGATCGAAGCGAATCCCCCTACGGAAGATAGCAATTGGGCAAGTATGACCGTCTCAGAGCAGGCGTGTGTTTTAGATATCTAACACTTAGTGCGGTAGATAGCTCAACTCCAGTTACCTTCCAACGAAGATTGTAACGACCGCCCATCAGTAGCGAACTCCCCTCGATCTTTCTTCGTCAACTGCTCCAGCGCCCACCCATCCAGTCGGTCTCGGCTGAAGGTGGATTCAAACATCTCTATTTCCGCGATTCCGTTACTCTTTGCTTCGTCAGAGAGGGCACTAATATCGCAGTAGTCCTCTGCTTGAGCAACGATCTTGAGAGCATCTAAGAGGGATATTTGCTTGAGACAGCCTGCACTCACATCCTTGCTTCGTTCGGGTGGGCCGTAGACTTTCCATCGAAGTCCATCGGTGAGGATTCCATACGGTGTTTCGAATCCATCGATGCCAAGGTACTCCCGAATTTCATCTTCCCCATCATCCAGACAGTTCGCCGGCTTCACTTCACCAATGTACGGAACAGCGGCGTTCGTGACTTCGAAATCGGGCCACCGAGTCCGCGAAACTGCTTTTGTTCGGGGTTCGGGCTGAAAGCGCAGATCAACGGCTCGAAGTAGCGGATGAACCAGATTGTGGCACGTATAACTCTCTGGTTTGTATCTGAGATCAACCTCATCGAGTCGGGTGTTTCCAAACATGAAGTTCTGGTACTCCCGACTCGAAAGATGCGTCCGAAGATCATCGAGGAACTGATTCAGTACCGCTCGGATAGATTTCCGTGTTTCCAGTTCGTTTGAGTCAGTCACGGTTACAAGACCTCCAGTTACTCTCCAATCGCAGGTCTAAGATGAACAACTCATAACAGGCTTCGAAACCTTCGATGATCTGTTCAACTCTATTCTGAAACTGCAGAATAGGACTCATCTGCGCCCAAGATGCGGTGTATTCAGTACACACGGAACGTTTCAAGATAATCCTCAATCACCTCCTGCTCTTCCGGCGTGATACCGAACATCTCGTACACCGTGTCGTTCACCGCGTCTTCCAACTCATCGAGGTCGGCTTCTGTCACAGTCATCTCGTCCGAACGAAGAGCCTCCAGCATCGTCTCAACGCCATCTTCACTACGGGGAATTGGAATAGTGGTCGTCTCCCCACTTTTCACATTCCGCCCGTTGACAGCCTCGCGTACGTAGGTCGCTCGTCGTTTTCTCGCCTCCCGAGCAGTAGCGTGCATGGTCGGGTCGGTGATTACGTCTGACCGACCTGCCTGAACAGTGAACTCACCATCCACATCTCCCTGTATCTCCGCGTCCACAGGGTAGCGACGGGTCTGCCACTCGTAAGTGATGTAGTCCAACTCACCGTCATACTCACCAAGATACGCCTCAGGGAACCGATCAGTCTTACTCTCCGTATCCAACGCGGTCGTGATAGTTGAGATGCTACTCCGAATTTCGGCCCGGTCGTCATCGTCTCCCCACGTAATCGGCATCGGAGTCAGGTAATTCGTCGTGTACTTGTAGTATCCATCTACCTTCAGCGTCGTGTAGTGTTTGAGGTAGAAGTCCAGCGCGTTCGAGTTCAGGAGTGCAGCGAACGTGTCCGTCCGATTCTTGAACTCCTCTTCGAGCTGGACACCGTATGCCGCTTTGAAGTACCACGTCCCAACGTCATCGAGCATAAACGTCGCTTCCGCCGCTATCTCTGGGCAGATGAGCTTCGGGTCTTCAAACCGCGTCATGCTCTTGGGATACCCGAAGGCGTACCAGTCATCCCGACCTTCAAATCGCCCACCCTCACGGCTCTCTAACGTGGCTCGATGCTCCTGTAGGTATTCCCACGTCAACGGTAACGCGTTTTTCAGCCGCTCTTGCTCGATGAGATTCGACGTGAGGTTCCCCTCGTCATCGCGCTCAAGAGTGTATGGGACGATAGCGTGTTCTCCAGACCAGTCCCCACGCCACCGATTGATGTCGCGGCCCTGCAACCACGGGCGTAGCGTGTCCGTTTCGATCTCGTACTCCCGATCTTCTCCTTTCGGAACGACAGTCACCGTGTCACCAGTATCGTCAGCAGAGATTCGGTCAGCATCAACCGGAGTGACGAGGAACACCTTGTTCGCGCTGGTTTGTGTCCCCGCAAACACCGAGTCAGTTACATCTCCTACTGTTGCATCCCTCGCCGCCTCCATTTTGTGGATGATACTCAGTTCCTCCGGTGGCATCAGCGACCAATACCCGTCGTCCAAATCACCCTGTGGGTAGTCGAATACGTTGATGAATTCGTCTTCGTAGCCCGGGTCATCGCGATGCTCTCGAACCGATTCGAGGATTGCTGTATCGAGGTCACGGTTCGTCGGAGCTTTCGTATCGCCCTTGACCCGGACGCACCGGATGATATTCGATTCGCGGGCCTCCTGGTCTGGTTCGTGTTCGAGGATTATGATTGCTGGATAGTTCTTCGCGTCCTCGAACACCCCTGAATCACGGAAGTCGTACACCTCATCGAGGCTGGCTTCATTAAGCAGGACACGCCGAAGCCCCTCCCCGTAGTCCGTCACCATGAACTGATTCGGCGTGATATAGCCGAGTTTCCCTGTCCCGTCTTCCAGCCAGTCAAGCCCCCGCTCGTAGAATGGACAGTAGAGATCGTAGTTCCCGGTCGTTGACTCGTATAGTTCGTCAAGGATAGCTTTCTGCTGGTCAGGGAGATTCTGGATACGGACGTATGGCGGATTCCCCACCACGTAGTCATACTGCATATAGTTCTTCACGACGAGCGCGAGAACGCTGTCCTCGAACATCTTGAACAGCCGCCCGTCGCCATGATCTTCCCGCAGGTAGCGAACCGTCGCGAGAATGTCGTTGACGTACGGCTCGAAGAATCCTTCCACGCCATCGTACTGGCGTGTCGTGTAGCGGTGGATACCCTCATCGAGGCCGCCGTGGTACTCCCACAGCCCCTCCTGCATATGGTATTTCACCACGTCGAGAACGCCCTGTAACGCAGCGAAGTATTCCCCGAAGTTCCGAACCCCGGCGTTCACCTTTGCCGTGTCGTACTTCGGCATCCGCACCCGCTGGACGAGGAAGCCGTCCTCCATCTCGGCATCGGCCACGTCGCTCTCCTCTACCTCGATGGGGAGCGGTACAGGTATCTTCACGTCCTGATTGTCCTCGGTGATCGAGTCGAGTGTCATCTGCGTCTGCCCATCTTCCCCGAGGTCGATGCCGGTCAGTTCTCGCTCGTTTCGCAGGGAGTCGGTTCGGAAGATCGGCAGTCGGCGGATGGTGAAGCTCTCGGAGTTCCGTTTCGCCTCCCGGTACTCGGGGAGAATCGTCACCATGAACCGAATCTGTGCCATCAGGACGGCGAACGGGTGAATGTCGAGGCCGACGATGTGGGGCCGCGTACAGAGTTCGGTGAGGTGTTCTTCCCAATCGGGGTCGTCGTTGTACCGCCGCACGTCGTCGAGATACCGTTCGACTGCTTCCACGAGGAACGTGCCGGAGCCACAGGACGGGTCGATGAGGCGTTCCCGTGAGACTCCCACATCGTAATCGACGCCGTCCATGATGTAGTCGATGACCGGCTGTGGCGTGTAGAACTCTCCGAGGGCTTTGCGCGTATCGGGGTCGAAGTACCGCTGATACAAATTGCCGAGTGGGTCGCCCTCGATGTGGGAGAAATCGAATTTCAGGACGGCGAAAGAGACGTGAGCGATGGCACGGCTGAATCGTTCGCGGGTTGCCGGGCTAACGCGACTCACTTCGCTCCCTTCCTTGGCTACGTCGCGGAAGCGGTTGTACGGATTGTCGTGCTGGCTCGCCGTCTGTTCGCCGTAGCCGTCAGTCCACCAGATGAAGATGTCGTCCTCAAACAAACTCTGGACGAGCTGGTTCCGCATATCCTCAATCATCCCGTTCGCAGCGACGGGGTAGGCATCAAGGTCGATAGTGCCCCCAAATCCACCGAGTTCATCGAAGTATCGGCGGAGTCCCTTGCTACTCGGGAAGAAGTCGTGGTCGTCGGTGGCCTTCGCCAGCAGGAGACGAGCGAGAAGAGCGTGACCGGATTCGAGACAGAACATGAAGTCACGGAGCGATTGCTTCCCGTCGATGAAGGGTTCCCACGAGTCAGGCGTTTTGTCGGGTTCGCTGGCGTAGCTCGCCTCCCAGAAGTCGTAGGCTCCCTTGACGAACTTGGCTTCCCGCTCGTCGCGGAGTTCTTCGAGCAAGTCCATCATCGCCGTCACGAGATCAGCGAAGGGACTGTCCTCTTCCAAGCGGAACGTCTCGAAGAAGTGTTCACGTCCGAGTTCGCCGTCGAGTTCCACCTCATCGAGTCGGTCGAGGAACGACGTGACACTCTCCGGGTCGGTAATGTCCCACTCGGGTTTCCGGAGTGCCGCTTTGAGATCGCTGGCATCACTCCGGGTTGCGTCTTCAAGGGAGATCGAGAGTAAACGGGAGCGCCCGTCCCGGCGGTAGAGTCGAAGTTCGTCGCCGTTGGTCAGCACTCCATAGTCGGCTTTCAGCTCGTCTACGTAGTGGAATAGCTGGTCTTCGTGAGGAGTGAGATCACGTCCTGTCGTCTTGAACTCGTAGATGGCGGTGACGGATTCGTTGCTGTCGAGAGTGACGTAGTCGGGGCGGCGGTCATCGGGAAGTGTCCACTCGCTTCGGAGATCGTGACCGGCTCCCTCGTAGCCGAGAAGCGAGTAGAAGTTCTCGTTGAGAAAGGAGTTCTCCACGTCCTTTTCGCTCATATCCGAATCAAGGCGAGATGCGATTCCGTGAAGGGCGTCGAGAATCGCAGACGTGTCGGGCATATCAACGCCGAAACAGTCAGCCATGAAAAATTTTGGTATAGAGCGAATTGATAAGAGGTTACGCCGGAGAAAAGGGTTCGACAGGGCACAGGCGGTAGCTTTGAATATCCCCAATGAGGTCGCTCACCAGCGAAGCGGCGTCAATCACCGTACCGAGTCCGTGGTGCATTACCTGATCAGCTTCTGTCTCATCAGCAGTAGTCTGCTCTATAGTTTCCCGATTCAAATGCCCAATATCTTGTTCAGATATAACACTAAATTCAAATATATGTTCATCACGTATCCGAAATCGGACGCTGATACCGACCTTGACAACTGTAATTATGAAATCACAATCAAAGCCCTTGTTCCACCGGTAGTCAGAAACGACGAGATGTTGGAGTTCTTCGTCTGCGGTATCTGTATCGTATGAGTAGCCGATTGAGGGTGGAATCGGGACAACTCTCCATAATTCTAAGGAACCAGCAGAGGAGAACTCAGCTAAGGACGTGAGGACATTATCACATTGTGCGAGTCGATGAAAATACTCCTCCTTGGAGTTGACTTCTTCGGCCCCGAAAGTAGTCCCTTCAATAGTATCGATTTTATCGGGAGTTGCGGCTTCCTCTACTATCTGTATCTCATCGTCAGATAGCTCACGGTCTATCGAATCTTGGAAATGGGCTATCCCGGAGTTCTGCTTAAATTCCTCAATCAGAGTTTCCACACTAACTGTGGATGTATTTTTATTGCCCCCGCCGTTCCTCTGTGACTGGGATTCAGTTGTGTCAGGCTCAAGTTTGTCCACAAGGGCCTCCAACTCTTTTTCGTATTCACCGCTGTATGATTCGACTATAGATATAATCGTCTTAGCCTGCTTTTCGGTGAAATCAGGGCCTGAATCTCCCAAAATCGCGGCTTTCAATTCATCTTGAGATGCCCTATCCACCCCAGAGTTCTCTGTCCAGTGTAAATCGACATCGTATAATTTCCAAGTTAGTTCGTTCGGTACATGATCGCCGAGTTTGTATCCGAGTTCATTGTAGATACGGACGGTAATATCAGGAGTTTGTAACGGAAGCGGGTGTGACAGCCCCTCAATTGGTGCGTGTACATAATTCCCCTCTTTATGATAGCTGTCAGAATATTGTTTTAAGATAGGCATAGGCGGTATACCGTTTCTCGCCTACATTAATCCTTGGTTAGTCTACATCTCTGTAGGAGGCCATAGCCATCTCCCGCAATACGATACAGTTTAATCCACCTCCATCCCTTCTGGCGATATTACCTCCAACAGCCTATTCGACACCCAACTGAACGACCTGACTCTCTCTGACATCCGCGACCGCCGAGACGAGGCCATACAGAGAGCCTTCGACCAGGATGAACCGACACTCGTCGAAGCCCTCCCTGCGATGGGCAAGAGCTACGGTGTCGTCAAGTGGGCCGAAACGACCGGCAAGCCGCTCACGATCTTCACCTCCCGGCACGAACTTTACGGCCAGTACGAGCAGTGGTGCGAGGAGCGCGAGTTGAGCCACCTGTCGCTTCCCGCGTTCCATCGAGAGTGCCCGACTATGGGAGGAGAGAACTCCATCGAGGGGGATGTGAGACGACTGTACGAAGCCGGTATCTTCGGGAAAGAACTGCACGAGAACTCGACGGCGTACTTCGGCCAGCGGCTTCCCTGCCAGCTCAACAGCCCCTGCCCGTACATGGAGAAACGGGACTTCGACCCCTCCAAGTACGAAGTGCTGATCGGTCACTACCTTCAGGCACACAATTCAGATTACCTCGAGGAGCGATACGTCGCCTTCGACGAGTTTCCCGGTGATGCGTACTTCTTCGAGCCGACGCACAACAAGGCGACGAGGGCAATCACGAAATACCTCGATACCGAGCCTGATCTTCCCTTCGACAACTGGAAGCAGTTGTTCCACTACCGACTTGCCCCGGAATATCAGGACGAGATCGAAGCGTGGACGGAGGAGATGGGCGGGTACTCCCATCGGGATAGCCGCCGTCATCTCCAACGGAGTCCCGACTACCACGCTCACGCGCCGCTGTTGACTCACGCCGCGTTGGAGTTCGAGTTTCTCGATAACGAGTGGGAGTACGCCGATCTCGGCTTGGGTCGTGTGGCCGCGAAAAGCCCCGAGGACGAGTGGACGATTCTCATTCCGCCACTCCTGTTCGATGCGGAGAGCGTCGTCGCCCTCGATGGAACACCGAACGTGACGAAATGGCGGCTCGCACTTGGCGGGAGATGGATACGCCACGAGCGAGTCTTGGACTCCGACCGGGAGAAGCGAGCGTACCTGCGGGACGTACTCGGATTGACGATCATCCAGACCACAGCAGGGTCGAAGCCCTACCTGAGTGGACGTAGCACTAACAGTCGTTCGGACGGTGCGCTTCTCGAAGGGATTCGACAGCGTGAGGGAGAACGTCCGGCAGTCATCACGTCGAACGCCGCGCTCGAACAGTACAGGACAGACGACGTGGATAACCTCATCGAGGAGTCGGAACACTTCGGGAATCTCAAAGGAAGCAATCAGTTCGAGGAGACTCACCTCGGCGCGGTGATCGGGAGTCCACACCCACCGGAGGACGAAGCGGTTCAGCGATGGGGCGCGTTCGAGGGTGAGTCAATCGAGCGAGAGACAGATGACGATGGGTACGAGAAGCGAGGTGATTTCCTCGATTTCGGCCCACTCGGAAATTCGCTGTTTCGGAACGTGGTTCACGACGAGGTGCTACAGGCCGTGATGCGCTTTGGTCGTACCCCTTCGGAGAGTAAGGACGGTGCGACCGTCTACGTCCACACGTCGCGCCTTCCCCATTGGGTTGCTCCCGATGGTCGAATCAGGGTGGCGACGTGGTCGGAGGGAATGAAAGAGGTCGTGGGTGTGATTCGAGCGTCCGAGAAGTGGCCCGATGGAGAGTGGACGAACAGGGAGATCGCGGATGTCACTTCCGTCGGAACGAAGCAGGTGGGCGAGCTGTTGAAGGAGCTGGATGAGGAGGGATACGTCTCGCATTGGCGTGGCGGGCGAGGAAACGCATATCATTGGGAGAACGAGCGACTGGAGGAATTCACCGCGTTCGGGCGAGTGGAAACAGCGGAGTAGGGCGTTTCCGAACTTTCACGTATAGATACTCTACGTCGAGCTTCGGAAACCAACTGACTCGATGTGTTCTATCACTCGCGTCGAACCGCATCGAGGGGTTGCAGAAACTTCGAGCCGTCCTTCGTGTCGTACCGGAGAACGAGGAACTGGTAGTCTGGTACAACGCCCCGATCAAGTCCGCATCAGATCACCGCCGCATCAGATCACCGTTGATGACTGGTGGCCATATTTAATAGTATGTAATCTGGTAGTTTATAGAATATACTATAATTCTTATACTATTTTCTGGGGGCCGATTCGCTACGACTCGCACTCTGCGTATGCTATCACATCATCTTCGCGTATTCTATGGGAATAATTAGCGTATTCACTACTGACTGCACTACTATCCTACCACTATACTATATACTAACAGTAGTACACTCTACTACCATACTACTGTTATAGTGTATAACCCCTGTAGTACCCAACCCTCGATGCAGTAAAACACAGCAAGTGATTCACTATAGTAAACAGTAGATCAACTAAGCGACTCGATGTAGTGAGACAGCTTAGTAAACAGCAGTAACTAACTACTGTGTATATATACAGAGTATCACCACAGTAGCCGCGGTGATCGGGGCCAATACGACAGATGCCCCGGTGGGTTTGACAGAGATGCCGCTGAGACGCCCACAGTTGTCCTGTAGCCGTCTTTTTAAAAATCTGAAGGGGATTGGTCGTCTGAAGTGAAAAACCGCTCTCCGGGGAATCTGTGAGCTTCTGTAGGATTTGGCGGTTGTAGCGGTCATGGCAGACGACTCGGAGCGGGTAGATGGTAGCCACAATTACCAGATTCTATACTATAAAATAAATCTGATAAGTCAAGCAGTTAGAACATTAAGGTGGCTTCGCAGAGCGATCTTTAGTAACCCGGCCCGAGAATTTTCTCATCTGAGGTCAGAAAATCCGCGTTCATAATATCGAGAGGCATGCGCCTCGATGAATCAGTATCCCGTCTGAGGTGAAGAGAAGACAACTGAGATAGCTCAGGAAACTTGGAGATCGGAATTGGTTCGTGCGTTATCGACTAAACCCTTCCAACTTGGTAGCTCATCAATAGATGCTTGGTGGATATACCCGAGCATCAGCATTTCAGCCTCATGCATCTTCTTCAAGAGATATGCGGCTACCCCCAAACCAATCGTCTCGGAAAAGGCTGGAACCGAGAGCAACCCATTCACATATTCAGCAATTGCCGAGGTGAAGTGAGAAACGAGACCTTCCATTCCGATTGCCGCCAGAACCTCGCCAAGTTCCTTTTTCAACTTGTACACGTTGCTGGCTTTTCGGACAACTCCGAATAGAGGGTCACCCAACTCCAACGTGAGCCGACCATTCGACCGTTTGAGGTGTACGTAATCAGTGAGAGAATTAGAGGTATACGTGACCCTCAGAGTCATCGGCATCACCCCTTGAGGGAGGTGGTTTACTGAGTCTAATGAGGAGGGGTCAGGGCCGGGGAGGTTGTCATAGTCTCCCATGAGCCAGTTTGCGGTTCTGTCGATTTAAACGTATGGCGAACAGGACGCTCTTCCAGCTCAGGAGTAGAGGTTGCTACGGTAGTAAAATTCGGGACTTCTGCCATCTCGGAGAGCAGGCAGTATGGAGGATTCTACTCTATCTGAGAACTGGCCGATACCTTCCCCCTCGATGTAGAGAAACGCGTGCTGGAAACATTGCCTTTCACTTTCACCCCGGTTACAGAGCTTCTTTACTACTGTCAAACCTATTGGTCACTACACAGTTCGTGATGGGAGCGCTCGTCGATGATGAACACGTCGCCGGGGTCGGCTATTGGTCACTACACAGTTCGTGATGGGACTAACCCGAAGGCAGGTCGCGTGTCTCTTCATAGCCATCCTTCTCCCGCTCGCCGGGTGCGGGTCAGCCACAACAGCCGATAGAACGCCAAGACCGACACCAGAACCGACACGGACAGCGTCACCGACACCCTCTCCAACACCTGAACCACCCACTACGGAGGGAAATCAGTCTCTCGAAGCCCTCGCAGAGTCCAAAGGCGTCGATGCGGTAGAACTCAACAATACCACCAAGGAGCGAGTCAGAGGCGTCGTCGCCAACTTCTCGGAAAACCTCCCCGAAAACGAGACGGAGCGGAGAGTGGTGTTACTCGATACTGCCGACTCCGTATGTCAAGCGAAGCGTCAGGATTACGCCAACAGGGTCAATCTCAGCGCGGTTGAGAACAACGCGAGCGAGAGTAAGAAACTCGCTCGACGGCTCCACTACTCGTCGCAGATCGTCAACGAGCGGTTCACCGACGACGTTCCCGTATCCGAGTTCGGGAAGGTCAGAGATGGAGTGAACAAGGCGAGCAAATACGCGCCGGTATTGGGAAGCACACAGCGGTTCATGGAGGCTTCCTGTGCCGCCTCGGAGAAGCGAACGAATGAATCTATCCGCGAGTTCCAGATCGCCGCGATGATGGTCGGCGTCGATCTTGTCCTTGCTTCCACGGGAGTTGCGTATAGTCCGGCGTTCAAGGGAACGAGGTTCGTGATGAACACGGGGAGCAAGGTCGGCCTCTATCGCCTTCGCTATGTCTGTGGGAATCGCTGTTGGGCGCTCGCGTGGAGTGAGACGCATTGGGCACTTCGAGGCGGGATGGTCAAAGGAATCCACGAGACGGTTAGCCTGACCGCGAATACGAGTTTGGAGTTGACCGATGAGGACGTGATCTACCTTGCGGAGAAACAACGACTGAACGGGTCACAGAGGAGCGAGCTGGTCAACCGCCTACGAGCTGAAGGTATGGAGATCGGAGCCGCCGTGTTTGGACACATCGAGGGGTGTGTAGCGGAGGTCAACGCTTCCGATGCTGTTGAGAATCCGGAGGGAGCCGCTTCGGACGCTCAAGAGAAAGTGGAGGGTGTCGCTTCGGGGTTACTTGGAGAGGAGGAGAACGAATCTACAGAAGAGGAGACTATCTGTGGATGACTGCAGTTATAAGTTCACAATACCCTATAAAATACATAAAATCTAAACTAAAGAGAAGATAAATTCAGATTGAGACCTAAGGTAGGCGATAATACTGGTTTCTTCTGGAACCTCCTGCTCAATACGGTCAATTTGATCGTCGATGGATTCCTGAAGGTCGCGTATTTCAGCTTCTATTTCTCTTGCTCTATGGTGTAACATAATAGCTAATCCAAGAATGTCCGTCTCACTGTTCTCTTGATCGTAGTATTCAATTGTGGTTGTATAAATCTCGTGCGAGTAGTTTCCAAGATTCTCCGTTTTCCCGACCTCTGGATGCAGAGTTTCGGTACGTAATCGACGAGTGATTTCATTAGTCGTTCGGATTTGATGATAGAGTGACTGTAGAGAGTAGTACACCGACGAATTAAGATCAGACTTGATTTGCTCTTGAATTGCCGTATTCCAAGCATCGGTAGAATATAGATCTATAATGTAATGATCGGCTTCGTCATGCAGACCTCTATTTTGTAGCTTTCTCACTAATCGCGACGTATTGTCAGCAATATCTTGATTGAGTTCCAACTCTTTTCGTATAGATTTAAGAACATCAAGATTTCTCTGCTTGCGAGCGATCTGTTGCTTCCACCGATCAAGACCGAATGCCAAGAGGACGCCAGTAAGCGTGGCAATCAGAGTGGCAAGAAACCCACCAAGGAGATTCAATACCATCATTCGATTTTCCAATGGACATTACTCAATTATCCGCTTAATCCCTTCCGTCCAGCTACATCATATTGTTCGAGTTCAAATTCCAAATAGAAAATGTAAAATTGATAACTGCTCCGAGAAAATGATAGAGGAGTCCAATGAGGGTCACTATTTTATAAATTCAATATTGCTATCGTCAAATTCCAGTTTCTTGTGATTTAGAACAAGCCAAAGATCACCGGGAGATATAGACTCGTCCACTGGAATCTGCTTATCGTCTATCTGTATCTCGCTTGGATAGTCCTCAAGATGTGAGATGAGGGCTAATACGCACTTTTTCCACTCCTTTCGAAGGACATCAATAGACTCGTTGAGTGAACTCAGGTTGTGCATCTGAGGATATTCAGACTCTACTACAAGCTCACGAGTAGTATCCAACGTCTGTTCAAGTTTGATCGCACCGGAATAGAAACGAATCACCGTTTCAGCTTCTTTCGGGGTCAAGAGTGATATTTCCGATGAGTTCGACTTATACACCTCCGCTGAGATAGTGCTATGTGCGGGAATTTGTGTGGCATAATTTGAGGCCTTCTGAGTGGCTAACTCATCCATAGAACCAAGCTCTGCAACGAGAGATCGTCGCAAATTTTCAATTCGTTCGCGTTCCTGCTTTTTACGAGATCGTTCTCTTGCGAGATACGTCCCATATGAACCAAGAAGTGCGCCCAGAATAGCACCACCAAGTGTTGAGAGGGCGCTTATCTCAGTCATCGTCTACTGTTTTTCTTCTGTCTGGTATAGTAAGTATGTGATGTGCCAAGATTCAGCTAAAAAGCTCCTCAACGTCCATATCCAACACATCTTCGTCCCGCTCACCCTCCCGGTACTCTTCTAATTTCTGCTCATTCTCGATGATGGTACGCTCTACGTCGAGCGCAAGCGCGTCGATCTCATCGTGGAGGTCTTCGTCATCAGCCATTCTGATTGACTCATCGAGGTCGGATATTACGTGTAGCGTTTCGCCCTCGGGAGAGCGAGAGAGTTACACGGTCATATCAGATTTAGTGGATACTAAGCCTCGATGCATGGCGACACAAGAGGGTAGCCGCCGTGTGCCGAATCTGCGTGATACACAGAGGTTTTCTGGAGAGTCTTGTGTCGGTTAATCCGATAATTTTATAACAGTTCCTGTGCTTTATGCAAGTGTCGCAGACGAGGTATACACCTGAAGTGCCGAAATCGGGCGTTGTAGGTCACAACGCGAGCGTTTCGCGCTCGCGCCCTTCCAAGCTCATGGCCCGGGTTCAAATCCCGGCCGGCGCATACTTCGGCCTTTCAGGCCTCGTACGCTCATTTTGCGACTGCAAACAGTCAGAAAGTAAACAACGAGAAAATCCTCCGGTTCGGCTAGCGGAGAATATCCCGGCGCTGTGTGCCGATTAGCGGGGAGCCAGGGAAGTCCCGAGTCAACATCTTCGGGGTCGAAGAAAACAGCAAGTGTCGGCGTTTGGGGAACTATGGAAAGTTCTATCAGTACAATCCATTCGGTATCCCATCTGATTTCAGTCCTGTGGTGGATACGCTACAATCGACACCAGACCGATCAGGGGCGGATTCGGGCGGCGTGGAACTTCGTCACCCGATTGAACGACTACGTGGGGGAGATCGAGGAGACGCCACGCTTCCTGCTTGAGACGTTACTGATGGGTGGTGGAGACTGTGAGGATTCCGCGATACTTCTCGGCAGTAGCCTGTACAGTATGGCGCCGGAGAGGGACGTGACGTTTTGATACATCGACGCCGAGAACCGTTCGGATTCGACGCATTTCGGTACGGCCACCGTGCTCTCGCTGGTCGAATTTGTGTCGGTCTCGTGGCGGATCGGTGTGTAATTCCGGAAATACGATTTAGGGGCTGACTGCCAGCGCCGGTGTGTGAGTAGTGTACCACCACGGACGACGGCGAACGGGTGGACGGACAGGATCGGGATGGCGGAACCGACTCCGAGGGCGAGATGAATCGAGCGCGGCGTCTCGAAGTTGTCGTCGTCTCCCTCGTGTTGCTCGGGGGGATCGCGGCACCGATGGCGGCCGTTGCCAGCGCCCAGACGGGAACGGGCGCATACGTGACCGTCGGCAACGTCTCGGTGTCACCTGCGACTCCGGAACCGGGCGAGACAGTCACGATCACGGCGGAACTGCGGAATTCGGGGAGCAGTACCGGCGCCGTCGAGATCACGGAAGCGAGCCTCCGGGGGCGGTCCCTGGCCGAGCGGAGTTGGGCGGACAACCTCGGCAGTCTCGGGCCCGGGGATTCGATCGACGTCCCCTTCTCGACGACGTTCGACGAGGCAGGGGAGCGGAAGGTCACCGTGGTGGTTCGGGGGCGATCCCCGAGTGGCGGCGTCTTCGTCGTCGAGCGCCCGATCTACGTGACGGTCGAGGATTCGACCGAGGTCTCGATGGCATTCTCGACCGTCTTCGACACCAAACCCGCGGTCGGCGCGGAGACACCGATCAACCTCACGGTCGCGAACGGTCACGCGGAGGCGATCACGGGGGTCCAACTCGACCTCGGCGGGAGCGCCACCGTCAAGGAGCCGAACCAGATCCGGGGGTCGATCGACGCGGGTGGCGAGGAGACGTTCGAGTACGACGTGACGTTCGACGAAGTCGGCACGCAGACGCTTTCGGTGGAGGTTACGTACACGACCGCCGAGGGCGTCACGCGAACGACGACACGGACTGTCGACATCGAAGTGGTGGAGCCAACGGTCAAAGCCGATCTCTCGGCACGGACGGACACCGACGGCGAGACACGGGTGGAGCTGACGAACTTCGGGAACACGGAGTTTCGGGACGTGGAGATCACGGCGCGGGCGAACGACCGGGTCGTCGCCCGGAACCTGATGAGCGATCTCGCACCCGATTCGAATGCGTCGGTGAGTTTCGACATCGGGAGCTCCGTCGACGGGGTGGTCACGTACACAGCGACGTACACGGCGGCTGGCGAGCGGCGTTCGACCTCGTTGCGCGACCAGTCGTCGGTGTCGGGCGAGATTCACCTGGTCAGTATCGAAACCAGCCGGTCCGATGGGAGCGTCACCCTCCAGGGTGACGCTGCAAACGTCGGGAGCACGACCGCCGAGTCCGTCCTGCTCAGCGTCGTCGAGTCCGAGGACGTGGGCCCGACCGCTCCCGTCGGCGAGTACTACGTCGGCGAGGTAGAGGGCAGCGAGTTCGGCACGTTCGAACTGTCGGCGGCGACCCGTACGAACGCGTCTTCGATCCCCGTCGAGATCACCTACATCGTCGACGGCGACCGGGTGACGACCGTTCAGGAAGTCGACGTCGCCGCCACGTCGACCGGCGACGCCGGTGCTGGCGCTCCGTCCGGCGGGCAGGCGGATGGCCCCCCCGGCGGACAAGGCCCGCTTGGCGGCCTCCCGCTGACCGAAATCGGCGTCGTCCTCGCGCTCTCGGTCGTCGGTGCCCTCGTCGTCGCGGGCTACCGCTGGCGCAACCAATGAGCGTCATCGAACTGTCCAATGTGGTCAAACGGTATCGGAGCGGTGAGGAGGTAGTTGAGGCGCTGAAGGGCGTCGACTTCCACGCTGAGCGCGGGGAGATGGTCCTCGTCACCGGACCGTCCGGATCGGGCAAGAGCACGATGCTCAACGTCATCGGCCTGCTCGATTCGCCCACCGAGGGAGCGGTCCGTCTCGATGGGCGACCCGTGACCGACTTCAGCGAGGACGAACTCACCGAGGAGCGCCGGTCGGGGATCGGCTTCGTGTTCCAGGCGTTCCACCTCTTGCCGATGCTGACGGCGACAGAGAACGTCGAACTGCCCTCGATGTGGGACACGAGCGTCGACCGCCGCGACCGGGCGGTCGACCTTCTCGATCGCGTTGGCCTCGGTGATCGTCGCACTCACACGCCGGATCGGCTGTCGGGTGGCCAGCAACAGCGCGTCGCCATCGCCCGCGCGCTCATCAACGAACCGGACATCCTTCTCGCGGACGAACCGACGGGGAATCTGGATCAAGAGACCGGCCGCACTATTCTCGAGGAGATGACGCGGCTGAAAGCCGAGGAGAACATCGCCATCGTCGCGGTCACCCACGACGACCAGATGGCAGCCTACGCGGACCGCGTCGTCGAGATCGTCGATGGGGTGATCCAGTGATGGATGTCTCCGACGGGCTGCGGCGATTCCCGAGCGCGTTGATGGCGTGGCGCAATCTCGGCCGGAACCACGTTCGCACGGGGCTGGCTGCGCTCGGAATCGTCATCGGTGTGGTCGCCATCGCTTCGCTTGGCATAGCCGGGGTCGCGATCCAACAGCAGGCGACGGCCGATCTCGGGGGACTCGCCGACGAGGTGACCGTCTCGGCCGGACAGGCCAGCACCGAGGACGGCGTGACCGACGATCAAGTGGCGGAGATAGAGAGTATCGTGACCGACGCACGGGTCGTCCCACAGAAGACCAACGAGACGGAGATCTCGTCACGGGAAGGGGACGCGTACGTGAGTGTCACCGGCGTGACCGAGGCGAGCGCGCTGTACGACGTCTCGTCCGGAGAGGCGCCGGACCGCCTCCAGAGCGGCGCCCTGATCACCAACAGCACGGCCCAGGAACTCGGTCTCGAACTCGGCGATCCGGTGACGTACAACGGACAGATCTACCGGATTCGCGGATTTATCGCGGCCGACGACGGCTTCGGCCCCGGCGGTGGACGGGGTGAACTCGTCATCCCGCTCTCCGGACTTCGGGAACAGCAGTACTACGACACCGTGACCGTCGTCGCCGAGGACGGCGACGCGGCGACGGCCATCGCGGCGCGACTCGACGAGCACTTCAACACCGACGGTCGGGAAACCGAGGAGGAACTGCGCATCCGGAGCTTCGGAGGCGCACAGGAGAACATCAACTCCTTCATGAACACGCTGCAACTCGCCCTGCTCGGCATCGGATCCATCTCGCTGATCGTCGCGAGCGTGGCGATCCTCAACGTCATGCTGATGAGCACTATCGAACGCCGTGGCGAGATCGGCGTCCTCCGAGCGGTGGGGATTCGACGCGGCGAAGTCCTTCGGATGATACTCACCGAAGCGGCGTTTCTCGGCGTCCTCGGAGGGCTTCTCGGCGCTCTCGGGTCGCTCGCAGTCGGCCTCGTGATCTTCGGCGTGCTCACCGGCAATCCGATGGCCGCCTTCGGGTGGGAGAGTTCGCGATACCTTCTCTACGGTTTCGCCTTCGCCGTCGTGACGAGCCTGTTGAGCGGGGTCTATCCGGCGTGGAAGGCGGCGAACGATCGCCCAGTCGAGGCGCTTCGGGGCTGAGGAACGCGGACATCGTCCCTGCGTGACGGCTTGCCGTCCCCGTCCCCATTCCCGTCGTCGACACCAGAAGGTATTTCCGAGCAATCCCCGCCGATTACGGTAATGCGGCAGGTGTTGTGGTGGCTCGTCGGCGGCTCCAGGGGCGGCGAAAACCGCCTCCGGATTCTCCGGACGCTCGACGATCGGCCGATGAACACCAATCAGCTGTCGGAACACCTGGATCTGAGCTACAAGACGGTCCAGCACCACCTCGAAGTACTCGAAGAGAACAACGTCGTCACCACGCAGGGCGACAACTACGGAAAGATGTACTTCCTGTCGGATCGGATGCGTCGGAACACGGACATCCTCAACGACATCGCCGAACAGGCAGATCTCGACACCAATGGAGACTGAACGCAACCCACTCACCAAGACGGTACTCGTGACCGGCCTCGCAGGACTCGTCGGGCTTCTCGCCACGCTCGCGCTCGGGACGTTCCCGGGGCCACCGCCGAGAGCGCCGGCGGTGTTCGTCGTCTTCGTCCGGCTGCAGGTGTTCGTGACGACGTTCAACTTCTCGCTGCTTGTGGCGATGTTGTGGACGTACACGAGCCTGTACCGTGAACTGCCGAACAAGTACACGCGGAGCCTCGTGTTGCTCTGTCTCGCGCTCCTGCTCTACGCGGTGACGGCGAACCCGGTCGTCCACCTCGCGGCGGGGTTCCCGGGACCGCCGGGGAACAGCCCGTTCGTCTTCATTCCGCACGTGTTCGTCGGCCTCGCCATCGTCGTGCTCTACTATCAGAGCCAGACCTGATCGGAAGAATCGAATCCGTTTTGTGGGTGATTCGTGCCCGAATTCGGCAAACACCTATTCGCCGATCGCACGGCGTTCCGACCGCAGGCCAATGTCAACCACCGAATCTCGCTCCCTGTTCACGGGAGCGCCGTCGGGTATCGTCCCGTACATCGCCATCGTCGGCGCACTGGTGTCGACGTACGTCCACCTCTCGATGGCGCCGATGATCATGCAGTTCGACTCGACTCAGGGCGTCTTGTTCGTCCTCGCGGGGCTCGGTTTCCTGGGCGGCATCGCCATCTACCTGACCCGCTACTGGCGTCGGGAGTTCTACCTCGTCGCCGTCGTGTTCGCGCTCGCGCAAATCGTCGCGTGGGCGGTGATGGGTGCTCGCATCAACGAGATGGCACTCCTCTCGAAAGGCGGGGAAGCCATCTTCGCCGTCACTGCGGGCTACCTGTATCGGCGGGACGCCGGTTCTTCGGAGTGAAAAAAATCGACGCGCGGTCAGGGGGTCGCGGTTGCGGTTAGGGTCGCGCCGTCCGTCTGCGCCCCGTCGCTACAGTCCCCGTCGTGGTGGTCGCCACCGGCGTCATCGTTCACCGTCGTCGGACGATCCGTCGTCGGACGATCCGTCGTCGAGTTGTTCTCCTGTGCGCTCACGAGCGCCGTCGAGGCACCGATCGCCAGCACCACGACTGCAACGAGCACGATGGATTTCTTGTTGATCGAGACCATCGCTTGGGAGACGTACGGGCGGGGGAATAGGGGTTTGCCGAAGTTAGGCACAAATTGCGCGGAGCCGCTCCGGCCACGCGCCAGCCCGCAATCGGGTCGAATTTGGGCCTAACGTTGACCACTCGCGGACCGTACCTGGGTGGGAATCCGGCCAACGTTTATCGGGTCGATTCGACCTCGATACGGTACGGTGGCGACTCGACTGTCGCCCGTCGGACAGACCATGACCTTCAATCAGAACCGGACGGGAATCGGAACGGCCACGAATAGCGAGACGGGAACGGAGCGGAGTGGTGGCGCCAACGAACGGGCGATGCGCCGCGTGCTCTGGTGGCTGCTCGGGAGTACGCGCGGCGGCGAAAACCGTCTCCGGATCATCCGCGCGATTCAGGACCAGCCACGAAACACCAATCAGCTCTCGACAGCGCTCGATCTCAACTACAAGACGGTCGAACACCACCTCGACCGCCTCGTCGAACACGGGGTTCTGTTGACGAACGGGGACGGATACGGCACGACGTACTTTCTCTCCGACCGATTGGAGCGGAACCTCGACGTGCTGGAAACCGTCGTCGACGAGGCCGGTTTGAACGCCGGTGATGCGTGAGCCACTCGCTCGAACACTCGGCGCAACCGGCCTCGGAATCGTCGGTGCCGTCGCCGGCGTGGCGCTTCTGCCCCTGCTCTGTCCCGGTCTCGGGCACCCACCGCATGGCGACCCGTCGCCGCTGCTGGACTTCGCCGTCCACGCGGAACTGTTCCTCACGACGTTCAACATCGTCGTGCTGGCCGTGCTCGCGCGGACCTACGTCCACCTCTACCGTGACTTGCCGAACAAGTACACGCGGAGCCTCATCGCGCTCAGCGGCGCACTGCTCATGTACGCCTTCGCGAGCAATCCGCTCGTCCACCGCTTGGTCGGCTTTCGTTCCCGGCCGGACATCGGCCCCTTCCTCTTCCTGCCCGACCTGTTCGTCGGTCTCGCCATCGTCGTACTCTACTACCAGAGCCAGACCTGACGCCGCCAAAACGTGTACGATTGATTACTAACGTGCGCCAGTTGATCGCGCTCAGAGTGTCTCGGGCGACGAAAAGTGCGTTTTAGGCGATGCGAAAAATTGTGTGATAATTGAAAAGTTATAAGCCCGTGGCGATCCGTCGTCTAAGTGTAATGAACACACAGAAATCCACCCAACAGGAAGCAGGCACCGTCGAAGGAAACCCGGTCCGGCTGGACGAGGAGAAAAGCGAACGGATCGTCGAGGCGCTGAACACCGACCTCGCGGACGCGTACGTCCTGTACCATCAGCTCCACAAGCACCACTGGAACGTCGAGGGCGCGGAGTTCCTCGAGGTTCACGTCTTCCTGCAGGAGGCGTACGAAGCGGTCGAGGCGGCGGCCGACGAGATCGCCGAACGCCTCCAGGCCCTCGGCGGCGTCCCGCACGCGAGCATGCCGGCGCTCTCGGCGGCTGCGACCGTCGAGCCCGAGGACGAGGACGTCTACGACGTGCGCACGTCGCTCGCGAACGACCTCGAGATGTACGGCGATATCATCGAGAGCTACCGCGAACACATCGAACTCGCGGAAGGGCTCGGCGACTACGCGACGGCGCAGATGCTCCGCGACCAGCTCGAAGACGTCGAGGAGTACGCCCACCATCTCGAACACTACCTCGAAGACGACACGCTCGTCCTCGACAGCGCGACGAGCTAGCGCTCCGAATCCGGCGTCAGCGACGGTGGGGAGTCGGCGAGCAGCGTCTCCGCAAGCCGGTCGGCGACGGTCGGACTCAATGCCCCCGCCAGCGCCATCGCCTCCTCCTCGTGGGCGTCCAGTTCGAGTACGTCGCGGAAGAAGCGCGAGAGCGTGACGTACGTCCCGTGCAGCTCTTCGGCCGTCGCCCGTCCCTCGGCCGTCAGCGTCGCCCCCTCGTAGGGTTCGTGCGTGACGAGTCCCCGCGATTCGAGCCGCTGGAGCATCTCGGTCGTCGCGGACGGCGAGCGGTCGACGGCGGCGGCGATGTGGCTCGGCGAGACGGGGCCGTCGGACCGGCGTTCGGCGCGATAGAGGACGAGGAGGTACTGGGGGGCGCCAGTCATCGTCGGGACCTGCCACCGTCGGCTGCCACCGAACGTCGACCCCGTCCGGCCGGCCACGCGGCACTAGGCACCGTCCCGCCCCTCCGTGACGTCGGCTTCCTCGTCCGGCCCGTCGTCCGGCGCCCCGAACAGACCGACGTAGACGCCCGCCCACACGCTGGCCCGGCGTCGCCGTGGCTGGCCCACGGTCAGGCCCTCCGAACCAGGTGGTCCCGGACGTTTCGCTGACACGCCGCACACGCCGCGTCGAGGCGGGCGGCCGTCGACAGGACGGGGTGGTCGACTGGGAAGTCGTCGTAGAGGTAGGGGACGAGCTTTCGGTGACCGATCTCGACCTGCGTCCCCCCCGTGGTGTCTCGGAGGAATGCCTGACGAGTCTCGGCGAGTTCTTGGCAGCGGTCACGGTGTGTCGAGAGCGTCTCGTGTCGCGCCCGGAGCGCGTCGAATCCGAGGTCGAGAAGCGGCGTTTCGTCCGCGTCGGCGATCCACGCTGTGATCCGATCGACCGCGTCGGCGGCGTCGTCGAGCCGCGTTCGTTCGTGATCGAGTGCGCGCTCCAGCACCTCGGCTTCCGCCCGGCGGACGCGCGTCTCGGCGACGATGGCTCCCTTGAGTTCCGCCGTGAACGACGCGTCCGTCGTCGGCGCGAGAGCGACGGCGATGGCGTCCGTGAACTCGGTCCGGATGGTCGCGAGCAGGGGCTCGGAGTCGTCCGCGTCGGCGACGCTGTGGGGACGGACCGTCTCGGCGAACGCCGTTCGAACCGTGCGACAGCGGTCGGTTCCGCCCGATTCCCTCGGCGGGTGTGGACCGGCCGTGGCCGTGATACCGGGCGTGGCCGACGGCGTCGGATCGGTCGACAGGGCCGCGATCCGATCGGCGAACGTCTCGAACGCCTCGCGCTTTCGCGCCACCGCGTCCTGCTCCGTCCGAACGCGGGCACGAGCCCGGTCGATGTGGGTGGTCACCGTCATGTATCGTGGATCGGAGCGCTAACCAGCCCGTTCGGCTCGGTCCCGTCCGAGAGGGCGAGCGTGACTCGCCAGCCGTCCGCGATGTCGACGACCCGGAGTGACGACGGCGGTGGGTCCGGCCGTCGACGGTAGAGGCCGAGGACGAGGGGGAGGACGGGGAGCCGACCGTCCCGGGGGGAGAGCGCGTAGTCCGTCAGGCGGACGACGACGGAGCGCGTGCCCTCGTCGAGGTCGGTCGACCACGGCGACTGGAGGTAGTCCCCGAGCAGTCCACACCCCTGCAAGGTGTAGAGGGTCGCCGAGAGGGGGCGCTCCTCGGCGTCGACGGGCGCCAGTCGGGTTGCTGCGTCCGCGAGCACGTCGGCCTGCTCGTCCGGGGACAGCCGCGAATCGAGTTGGGCCGCCATGCTCTCCAGCAGACACAGACAGAGCCCGTCCGGATCGGTGACGGTCTCCGCGAGGTCGGCGTACGCGTCCATGACCGCCCGTTCGACGGCGTCGTGGCCGGAGTCCGACAGCGTCTCGAACACGGCGGCCGCGACGCGGTGACAGAACTCGACCAGCCCCCGGTTCGAGGGGTGAACGATCGGGACGTCGAGGACGGGATCGGAGAGCGACCAGTCGGCCGAATCGGGACGCTCGCCCCCGGTTCCGGAGTCCCCGTCGGCCGCATCGGGACGCTCGTCCTGACAGACGATCACGTCGTGGTGTGGAAACTGCGGATCGTACCGCCGGAGCGCGGTCCGGTACTGCTCGACCGCGCGGGCGGCGAGTCGGGCGGTCGTCCGGGTCTCGAAGCACATCCCGATGGACGGGACGGGGCGGTCGCCGGTACGGGCACAGACGAGATAGAACGCGCCATCGGCGCTGGCGAGCGCCTCGATCCGCTCCCGAAGCTCGACGAGGGTGCTCCCGACCATCAGCCCGTCATCCTCCCAGTGACGATGTCCGCGACCCGTTGCCGGTCGAACAGCCGTTCGTCAGCGGGAATGGGCGGGTAGTCGCCGCCCTCGTACCGCGGCCACGCGCCGAACCGGTCGGGGTAGAGCTGTTTCGCGCCCATCTCCAGTTGAAACAGGTTCATGATCGGCCCCTGATACCGCATCCCGGCGGGGTAGATCCGATCGGTTTCGACCGCCGTCAGTCGGCGGCCGACCGCGTGGGATTCGAGGGTGCGACGCACGTCCGTCATGTCGTGGTTCGGGGTGAGTCCCCACAGGTGGAGGAACACGTCGGGATCGGCGTCGAGCATCGTCTCGTAGTCGACGGTCCCCCACAGATCGCTCCAGTCCTCGTCCGCGAACGCGTCGGTCGCCCCGAGGGGCCGCGTATCCGCCAGCCAGTACCCCGGCTCGTTGAGGTGGTAGGTGTAGAACGACTCCCCGTCGGCGGCGAGGGTCGCACGAACGACCGTCGGTCGCTCCGACTCCGGCGGGAGGTTCGCCCGAATCGTCGAGACGAGGTCCGTGTGCACCGCGGCGAGCGCCTCGTACCGTGCTCGCTCGTCGAAGGCCCGGGCGACCTTGCCGAACAGGTCCCACAGCGAGTAGTACGTGTAGTCGGCGTAGCCGTCGGGCGGCGGGCTCCGCGTGCCGCTGTAGAAGTTCCCGAACCACGGGCCGACCTGCGAGGCAACTTCCGTGGCGTCCGACCGACTCCACGCGTCCTGTGTCGACACCCACGCGGGGTCGACGAGGTGAACGTCGCTCCCGAGGCGGTAGAGCTGCTCCTTGGGGAACCCGTCGGTCAACGGATCGTACAGCCCCGACCACTCGAAGGAGACGCCGTCGAGACGGCGGTAGTAGTGGTTCATCGTCGGCCCCGACATCTCCGGCACGTACACGGCGTTCACGGCGTCGCCGCAGCCGAGCGCGACGGCCATATCCGCGTACTGCGGGAAGACCGTAAACACCGTCTCGGGCACGCGCTCGAACGTCACGTCACCGACCGGCGACAGCGACACCGAGTACGATCCGGCCGTTGCCGTCGGCGTCGACGCCGCCGGTTCCCCACCGGCACATCCCGCGAGTACCCCCCCGCCGACGACCGCACCCCCGTACTTGATCGTGTCCCTCCGCGTCGGCGGCCCGTGCGTCGTGTCGTCGTCTGCCATATGCTTTAGGCCAACCTAAAACAACAAAGGTTTTTCGGCTCGCCTAAACCGGGCGGCTAGCGACCACACCAGTTCCGGTAGCCGAGAATCGAACCCGTGGCGACGAGGCCGCCCGCCAGCACCGACAGCGGCCCGAACCTCGACTCACGGTTCGGTCGGTCCGTGTCTGCGCCGGTCGACGCCTTGGGCGTCGCGGTGGCGGACGCCGTCGTCGTCGGTTCGGCGAACCGGACCGACTGATCCGCCTCTCCAGTCGTCGAGCCGACGGCGTACGTGGCGGACACCGTGCCCGGCCCCGAGGGCTGCTCGTTCAGGTCGACGACGACGGTTTCCGAGGTGCCGGGGGCGACGGTCGAAATCGCCACCGTCGGGAGGGACGACCCAACGGCGGCCCCGGAGACGACGACGTTCTCGAGCGGGGCGTTGCCGTGGTTCGTCACCCGATACTGGAGCACGGTCGACTCGTTGTGCGCCACGAGCGTGGCGTAGACGGTGGCGTCGTCACGGAGCGGGCGTTTCCCGGGCATCGGGGACGTTCGGCCGACTCAGCGGGGTTCCGGGTCCCCGGCGAGCGGTCGTATTGGCGTGATTCGGGGGCCGTACGGCCCCGCAGACACCGTCGCTTCGATCCCGAACACGTCGGCGAGGAGGGCCTCGGTGACGACCGCGGACGGGGAACCCGTGGCGTAGACCGAGCCGTCGTCCAGAGCGATCATGTGGTCGGCGTACCGCGCCGCCTGATCGAGGTCGTGGAGGACGACGACGACCGTCACGTCGCTCTCGTCGCGGAGCGTCTCGACGATCGCCATCACTTCGAGCTGGTGGTGAAGGTCCAGAAACGTCGTCGGCTCGTCGAGGAGGAGTACGTCGGTGTCCTGTGCGAGCGCCATCGCGATCCAGACGAGCTGCCGTTGCCCGCCGCTGAGGCTTCCGACCTCGCGGTCGCGGAGGTCGTCGATCCCGGCGAGATCGATCGCCCGCTCGATGGCGGCCCGGTCCGCGTCGGTGAGCGACTCGAAGAAGCCGCGGTGTGGGTAGCGGCCGTGGCCGACCAGTTCCTCGACCGTGATGCTGTCTGGCGAGACGTTCTCCTGGGAGAGCAAGCCGAGCGTCCGCGCGAGTTCCTTCGTCTCGAAGTCGTGAACGTCCCGTCCGTCGAGCAGGACGGTCCCGGCGTCGAGCGAGAGCTGCGTCGCGAGCCCCTTCAGCAACGTACTCTTGCCGCTCCCGTTGGGGCCGACGAGCGCCGTCACGTCGCCCGGCGGGACGCGAATCGACTCGCCGTCGACGACCGGTTCGTCGGCTGCCGGGTAGCCGACGACGAGGTCCTCGCCCGCGAACGTGCTCGCCGCGGCGTCGCGTCGTGCATCCGACATCAGAGTTCACCCAGATTCCCCTGCTTGCGCATCAGATAGAGGAAGTACGGCCCGCCGACGAGACCGGTGACGATACCGACCGGAACCTGTGCGCTCGATCCGACGAGGAGTTGGAGGCCGAGCCGGGCGCCCACGTCGGCCGCGACCATCAGGGCCGGACCGGCGAACAGGCAACCCACGACGAGTTGCTTGTAGTCGCTCCCGACGAGATTGCGGACCATGTGCGGGACGATCAGGCCGACGAAGCCGACGATGCCCGCGACGGCGATGCTGGCGGCCGCCGCGAGGACCGCGACGCCGGAGAGCGCGAACCGAACCTTCTCGACGTTCATCCCGAGCGACTTCGCGGTGCTCTCGCCGAGGAGGAGGACGTTCAGTTGCCGTGAGCCGACCAGTGCGAGCGCCGTCGCGACGACGGTCCACGGCAGCGCCATCCGGACCTGCTCCCAGTCGGTGCCCGTCAACGATCCGGTGGTCCACGCGATTGCCGACTGGACGACGCCGATGTCGTCCGCGAAAAAGAAGAAGGCCGTCTGGAGACTGCCGAAGACGGTGCCGACGATGACGCCGGCGAGGACGAGTCGCACGGGCGAGGTGCCGTTCTTCCACGCGATGGCGTAGACGACCAGGAAGGCGGCCGCGCCGCCGACGGCGGCGATAAGGGGGAGGATAGCGGCGAGCCCCGAGAACACGACCAGCGTGAGCAGGATCATCAGTCCGGCGCCGGACGAGACGCCGAGGATGAACGGGCTGGCGAGTTCGTTCCGGGTGACCGCCTGGAAGATGGCGCCGGAGACGGCGAGGTTCGCCCCGACGAGGACGGCGACGAACACCCGTGGGAGTCGGATGTTCCAGACGATGAGCGTTCGATTGCTCAACTCCGGGAGCTCGCCGCCGAGGAGGAACGCCTGCCAGACCCGGCGGTCGAGGAGGACGGCGGGGTCGAAGACGGCCCGCCACGCCTCGACGACGGACATCGAGAACGCGCCGAAGCTCACCTGCACGAGGCCGCCGGCGACGACGACGGCGAGGCTTCCGAGACAGAGCGCGACGAGCGATCCGTCGATCCAGCGGTCGCGGTCCACGAGGTCGGTGTGTGCGTTCTCGCTCGCCACGATCACTCACTCGCGATGTCCGCGACCCACTCGTACTCGAACGGCCGTTCGTCCGTACAGCCGGCGAGCGCGCCGCCAGCCACAACGCGGCGTTTCGGCGTTCGACCCGTCTCCCGCATCGTCAGACCTCCCCGGCGACGATGGCCGCCACCCGGTCGCGGTCGAACAGATCGCCCTCGAAGCCGTAGAGCTGTCGCGCCGTCCGCTCGGTGAGCACGAGGTTCGTGATCGGCCCCTGATACAGGCTCCCGGCGCGGTAGACGTCGTCGTTCGCGACGGCGGTGAGTTCACCCGCGGTGTCGTGCTCGCGGAGGAAGCCGACGACCGTCCGCTGGAACTCCGCGGCGGATTTCGACTCGTACCCCCGGAGCAACAGCACCTCGGGGTCGACCTCCAGCAACGTTTCGAGGTCGATGGCGGCCCGGCTCCCGTGGAAGTCCTCGACATCCGAACTCGCGAGCGCGTCCCGGACGCCGAGGTCGCGCAGGTGTTTGAAACCCGTCCCGCCGCCGATCACGTAGGGGTAGAATTTCTCGGGTCGGTCGCCAACCCCCCAGCAGACGGCGACTTCCGGGCGCTCGCCCTGGCCCGGAACGACCGGCGCGAGGTTCGATTCGAACTCGTCGTGGAGGACCTCGAACGCCTCGTAGCGGTCGGTTCGCTGGAACACCTGCGCGAGTTTCTCGAACCCCTCGTACAGCGTGTAGTAGCGGTAGTCCTCGTGCCACGGGTAGTGCTGGGCGTAGATGCTGTTGCCGAACAGCGGGGCGACGTTCGTCCGAATCTCGTCCACGTCGGATGGGTCCCACCCCTGAAACCGGTTCATGAGGAAGTTCGGGTCCATGACGTGTACGTCCGCGTCGAGTTCGTAGAACAACTCCTTGCTCACGCCGTCCTGGTAGAGCGAGACCATGTCGCTCGTGTCGACGGCGACGCCCGGCACCTCGTCGTAGTATCCGGTGTGGTAGCGGCTGGTGAGCCAGACGGCTTTCGGCGGTTCGAGACCGAGCGCAACGCCCATATCCGCCCAACTGCCGTTGTTCGCGGCCCACGTCTCCGGGATGGATTCGAAGGAGACCTCGCCCATCGGCTCGATAGAGACAGTGTACGACTCGCCACCCGAGTCGGATTCGGGCGACGACGCCGAATCCGCGCCGCCAGTGCAGCCGGCGAGCAGCCCGGCACCGAGGACGGTACCGCCGCATTTCGCGAACGCTCGTCGGGTGAATCCCGTGTCACCGCTCGTCAGTGTCATGAGTTTTTAGGCCTGCCTAAATGATTAAAGCGCTTTCGAAAGTTAGGCGAACCTAATCGAGAACGGCGTCGGGCCGGGGCGACTGCCGCCAGCCACGGCTACTCGGTGACGGGGCGACGAAGGAGTCGATCGGTTACTTCAGAACGTACTGGCAGGCGTCGTCTCGGCCGTTCGCGCACAGTCGTTCGAGCGTGTGGCACGCGCGCTCGTTTCCATCACTGCACTCCTCACGGAGCAGTACCATGTCTTTTTGCTTCATCGTACCATGTTAACGAATACCACTGTATTTATAATTATTGATGGGGCAACGTTGGCCACTATCGGGGACGAAGGCGTCGCTCGACGGGTAGAACGTGATGAATGTGGACGGCAGGATTGCCCGGCGTTCCGCTCCGGGGAGTCCCGGTCGCCTCCTCCACCCCGCGATCCTTCGAGCGACGGGCGTCCGGCGATGGGCTGCTCGCTTCCGCGCCTGACCCGGTGCCGCCGACGAACCGCGGCGGAGCGTCCCTGCGGACGCGCGCCGCGGACCGCTGTCCCCGAAGGACGAGGCTTCCACGTTGGCTCCCGGGGCCCGAACCGGTCTGACCGGACGCCCCCGAGTTCGGTCCCCGCTCAAGACCGTAGTGCGGGTGGGAGAGCAGGGCCTAACTGCCCGACCTAGTCCACTCCACCGTATGCCGGTTCTTCTTAAGGGCCTTTCGACTCGGTCATCGCCGACGAGACGGTGATCGTCCGCCGACCGACCGCCGAGGGCGTGCGTCCCGACCCGCCCGACGTGGACGCGCACGCGCCCCGACGACCGGTATCAGTCGAGGACCGACCACGCGTAGAGCGCCGCGCCGGCGGCGACGAGCGTCGCCGCGGCGACGACGACCCATCGAAGCTCCGTGATCCACGACGCCGGGAAGCCAAAGAGCGGGTCGAGCGGGGCCGCGAGCGCCCACGAGAGCGCGACCAGGACGGCGACGACGCCGAGCGGGAGGGCGATCCCCGCGGCCGTCGTCGGGTCCGTCCGGCCACGCGCCCCGGCGAGAAAGACGACGACGCCGACGAGAGCGAACGCGAGGACGGCGCCGACGCCGAGCGGCCCGCTCGTGTAGTACTGTGCCAGTTCGCTCCCCCATCCGGGAAAGAGGGCAAAAGGGAAGGCGAGTGCAGCCACGACCGCGAGACAGCCGACGATACCCAGGGCGGGGGCGGCCTGCTCGGTTCGCATATCCCACCCTGTCGCCGCCGCGGGGTTAAATGGCTCGTATCCCCCGTGACGGGCGCGATGAGCAAGGAATTTAGTCCCGCACGCCCCAGCTAGGGCAACGTGAGCGATATCCATCCGAATCAGCGCGTCGCGATTCTCGCGGACGCGCAGAACCTCTATCACTCGGCTCAGAGCCTCTACTCCCGCAATATAGACTACTCGGCGCTCCTCTCGAAAGGCGTCTCCGATCGCGAACTCGTTCGCGCCATCGCCTACGTCATCCGGGCCGACTCGCCCGAAGAGGAGCGGTTCTTCGAGGCGCTTCAGGAGATCGGCTTCGAGACGAAGATCAAGGACATCAAGACCTTCGGCGACGGGAGCAAGAAGGCCGACTGGGACGTGGGCATCAGCCTCGACGCCGTGACCCTCGCGAACCACGTCGACGTGGTCGTCCTCTGTACCGGCGACGGCGACTTCTCTCGGCTCTGCTCGCATCTCCGCCACGAGGGCGTGCGCGTCGAAGTGATGGCTTTCGGCTCCTCGACCGCCGACGAACTCGTCGACGCGGCCGACTCTTTCCTCGACCTCGCGGAACGCGAGGAAACTTTCCTGCTCTAACTCCTCACTGCCGCCGGATCTCTACCACCGCCACACACTCGATCCGGAGCGTGTCGTCCGCCCGCCCGCCGAGGTGGGCGACGGTTCCGAACGCGTAGGTACCGTCGTCGAGCGACGCCACGAGATACGTCGTGTCGTCGCGACGGGGCGTCGGGTGGGGCTGGAGCGACAGCGACCACGTGTACCGCTCGCCGGGGGAGATGGTGCGCCACTCGTCGCTCGTCGATCCCGACGCGACGCGGTCCCACCCATCCCCCGTCCGGCGGGCGATGTGCCAGTCGTTCGGATCGACGCCGACCACTCGCTCCGGATGCTGGTCGTGCAGGACGAACTCGAGTGTCTCGGTCGTGAGGTCGTCGGCATCGGGTTCGAAGACGGGGATGGAGGCGTTGAGGTAGACCCGACTTCGAATCCGGTCGGCGGACGGCCAGCAGACCGTCCGGTCGGGGCCCGTGACGAACGACGGACAGGCCACCTCGTCGTCGCGACTCTCGTCGGGCGTCGGGGTGGCGGTGCTGACGGTTCCAGTCTCACGGCGATCCGGCCCGCCATCGCTGGACGGAGCGAGGCCGACACAGCCAGCAGGAGCGACGGTAGAGAGCGAGCCGAGCGTCGCGAGAACCGTGCGGCGCTTCATATCGGGTGACGGACGGAGAACGGTATAGGTTTCGCGGAGGCTCAGTGAGCCGTTTGAGTCACTACACCTCGTCGCCGAGGACGCGCTCCTCGACCGATCGGCCGTTGCGGCGGTAGAACGCGGTGGCGTAGGTCTGGCGGAAGGCGAAAAACAGCGTCGTCGTCGCCGCCGAGACGAGGGCGAGCGCGACCACTTCGGGCGTCGAGAGGCCGAGGCCCGCGCCGCCGAGCAGGTCGGCCATCTGGGGGGCACCGGCGCCCGATCCGGCTCCCGGACCGCCGGGCGTCATCCCGCCGCCGATCGGTCCCGGAGTGTCGCCGCCGGTCGATCCGGTGAGGACGCGATAGGCGGCGAAGCCGGAGACGGGGAGGGCCGCGAGACCGCCCAGTACCACCGTAACGACGCTGTATCCGAGGGTGCTGACGACGTTCGCCCGCACGAACGCGACGCTGTCGGTGATGGCGTCGACGGGGCCCGCGTCGTCCACGACGACGATGACGGGGTAGAACTGGATGAGAAAGAGGACGGCGAGATACACGACTGCGAGCAGGATGCCGAGCCCCGCGCCGACGAGGGCGGCCGTGCCGGCGCCACCGCCGCCGGCCACCAGGGCGATCAGGGCGAGCACCAGGAACGCGACGCCGAAGGCGAGCTGAATGCCGAACTCGACGAGCGTGGCGAGCAGGAGGTCGACGTACCGGTCTGTGCCGGTCGCGGTGAACGCACCCAACGACGTGTCGCCGTCGAGCGCCTCCCGCGCCATGCCGACGACGCCCGCGACGACGAACGGCGTGACGAAGAAGGTCACGAGCTGGAGCGCGGCGGGAGCGAGGGGGATGCCCGCCAACTGGAGGGCGCGCTGTGGGAGGACGACCAGCGCGTAGGCCAGACCGCCGAGGAAGAGGATCGGACTGCGCGAGAGGGTATCGGTCGCCGTCCGGAGGGACTGAACCGCTGACATACCCATGCACGGGCGTAGCGGCTACATAAAAGGTGGTGGGACGGCGCGGCACGCCGCCAGTGTATTACGCTGCCACGCCGACGGCCACCCATGCGCATCAGCGTCATCGGTGGCAGCGACATCGACGGAGCGACGGCAGCAGACGCCCGAGCGGTCGGCCGACTCCTCGGCGAGCGTGGCCACGTCGTGGTGTGTGGCGGCCTCGGCGGCGTCATGGAGGCGGCCTGCGAGGGCGCACACGCCGCGGGCGGCGAGACGGTGGGCATCCTCCCGACGGCCGACCGCCGCGACGCCAACGAGTACGTCGACACCGCCATCGCGACCGGGCTGGGACACGCCCGGAACGCGCTCGTGGTGATGAACGGCGACGCGGTCGTCGCCGTCGACGGCGGCGTGGGGACGCTCTCGGAACTCGGGTTCGCGGGTGTCTTCGACCGACCCGTGGCGGGGCTGAACACCCACGAAGTCGTCGGCGTCGACGCCGTCGAGTCCCCCGAGGCGGCGGTGGATTACGTCGAATCGGAATCGTCCCAGCACTGAACGTCCACGGGGACCTTCAAGTCGATCACCGGACTGCCGTCGGCCATATCGACCCCGCTGAGTCGGAGGCGGCCGGCCTCGTGATCGACCGACAGCACCCGACACTCCGTGACACAGACGGGGTTGGGGCGAGCGGGCGACCGCGACGTGAACACGCCGCGGGCGGGGTCGCGGTCCAGCGTCAGCACCGACCGATCGGTGCGGTCCGCCCACCAGACGACGACGACACGGTCGCCGTCGAAGCCGGTCAGCCCGTCGTGGTACGTCGGATCGAGTTCGACGACGCCCTCGGCGTCCCCGTGGAACCCCTGACGGGGCGCCTCGCTCGTCGTTTCGTAGGGCGTGTAGACGGTGCCGATGGGGTCACACTCCATACCGGGACGGTGGCGGGGCAGGAAGAAAAGCGTGGCCGCGATCACCAGGTCCCGTGGAACGTATCGAACGAGAGGGAGTCGAGGGGCTCGTCGCCGACGGCGATCCGGTACTCGCCCGGCGTGAGCATCGGCTTGTGGAACTGCGGGCCATCGTCGGTCGTGATGCGGGGGCAGCCGGTGTTGACGAACGCGTCCATGTCGAAGTTGCGGAGGCGGTCCGGCGTCACCTCGTCCATCGTGATGAGGTAGGCGTCGTCGTTCTCGTGGACGATCTCCTCCGCCATCTCCCAGCGACCCTGCCCGATCTTCGTACAGAAGATGACCCCCCACTTCTCGGCGTCCATCGCCCGATGGACGGCGCCGTAGCGCTGCTTCATGAACTTCTCCGTGTCGGCAACGGTGACGACGTTGTTGACGGGGTCGGCGATGACGACCTTCTTGTCGGGATGCTCCATGGCGAGGCCGAGCGGGTGGAACTTGCCGCCGCCGACGTAGAGCACCTGGTCGGCGTCGATGTCCGCCGAGGCGTAGTTGCAGCCGAGCACCTGTCCCTCGTGGGTGAGGCGGTCGTCGCCCTTGCGGGTGTGGACGGTGTAGCCCTCGTCTTCGAGCCACTCCTTCATCTCGTCGAAGCGGTTCATGTGCTGGGCCGTCGTGACGAGACCCACGTCCTCCTCGGGGAGTTCGTCGAGGGCGTCTTCCATCATCGGGAAGGGGTCGACGTTCGAGAACAGGGGGACGTAGATGATCTTGTCCGACTCTTTCATCGGCGAGTGGCCGAAGTGGACGAACACGTCCGTCCGGCGCATGAGGTAGGTGTCGAGGTCGCAGGCGCCGTAACAGGGTTGCCCCGAGAGCATGTAGGTCACGTCGTCGTCGGTCAGCGCGCGGAGGTCGTCGGCGACGGCCGGGCCACGGCGCTTCAGCCCCTCGGGAAACTGGAGGCCGACCTTCGTCGCGTTCCGTTCCTCGACCGCCTCGACGATGCGGTCGAGTTCGTAGTCCCACTCCCGGTCGTGTTTGAGCGACAGCCCCGTGTTCCGGAGGTCGCCGTCGGTAGACGCGTCCTGACTCATTGCCCGTTCGTTGCCGGTGCGGGCGGTTAAGGCCCGCGCTTCGGGGCGGCCGCTACGCCGACGGATCACGCCCGGTGAGCCGTGAGGCGCGTTCGACCGCTCGCGGGGCCAGTCGCTCGGAGTAGCCCGCGGAGTCGGCGGTGGTGACGGCGAACCTGTCCGATCCGGTTGAGCGAGAGGTCCGAAACGGCATCGCGTCGCTACCCAGTGAGTCGGTCCATCGCTTCCCGATGGATCTCCATCGCCCGCTCGCGGACCATCTCGGTCGTCCCGTCGGTCAACCGGTCGTACGCCGCGTAGGCGTAGAGGTCGACCCGCCGCACCGCGTGAAAGCAGACCCAACCCTGATCGATGTGTCCCCGCTGGAGGTGGTCGGCCGACCGATCGAGCAGGGTCTCGACGTGCGTGACGAAGCCGCGGCCGAGGGTCGGTGTGTCCTCACGCGACGCTTCGAGTCGGTCCAAGTCGTCGAGGAGTGCGTCGAACTCGCGCAGTAGGCCTCCAGCGTACCGTCGAGGCGGTCTCGACCGAACCGGTTCCGCAGTCGTACCACCAGTTCTGCACGCGCTCGACGGGGCCGGACGTCGCCCGTGGTGCACACCCGTCTATCGATCGCCGATCCGCCGTCGTCGCCGATGTCTCCGAGGCCGCCCTACCAATGCAATGATATGGATGCAGTAGCCGTTCGCATCGGAACTCAAAAGAGGGGTTCGAGGTCGTCCTCGTCGCCGTCGCCGCTCCACGCGAGATCGCGCAGGCCGTCGGATGCCTCGGCTTCGATCTCACGCATCCGTCGCTGGGTCTCGACGGCGACGGCTTTGAGCTCCTCGATCCGGGGCACGTCGGTCACCCCCGAGAGCAACACGACGGCGGCGACGTAGTTCGAATCGAGCGGGTAGTCGCCGCCGCGGATCTCCATGCTCCCGGTCCGTTCTTCCAGCCAGCGGCGGGCGCGTTCGATCCCGCGGCGGTCGAGATACTCCGAGGGGCCGGCGACGAGGAGCAGAGCGCGTTCGACGCCCCCGAGTTCACAGGGGAGCGTCAGCCGTCCGAGCGCCGCCCGGCGGACCGTCGCGAGGACGCGGTTCGTCGAGTCGCCCACGTCCGGGGCCGGTCGTTTCCGGGCGAACAGCCGCGGTTTCGGGCGGTCGACCGCCGTTGCGGCGTAGCCGACGGTCGAGACGCCCTCGCTCCCGAGCGTGTTGATGATCTCGCTGGCGTCGACCACCGACTCGCCCACCGCCTGTCCCTCGCGCACTTCGCCCGCCGAGAAGAGGACGCCCAAGCGACGGGCAATCTCCTCGTTGAGCCGTTCGTAGCCGGTGTGGAGGCTCTCGCCGCCCTCGCGCCACGCGTCGTTGTCGAAGAGGAGCAGGCCGTCGACCTGCTCGACGAACGTCACGAACGAGCGGGCGGCGTTGAGCGCGTAGATGCTCCCCTCCGTGCGACTGGGGAGGATGCCGAGCCCGTAGACGGGTTCGGCGTATCGACGCCGCAGTTCCCGAGCGATGACGGGCGCGGCGCCGCTCCCCGTCCCGCCGCCGAGTCCGGCGATCACGAGGACGGCATCCACCTCGTGGATCGCCACGTCCTCGACGGCACGCATCACCTCGCCCAGATCCTCCGCCGCCACCGTCGCGCCGAGTTCGTTGTCCGCGCCCGCACCGTGTCCCCTGAGTCGCGCACCGCCGATCAGCACCCGCCGATCGAGCGGCGTGGCCGCCAGGCCGAGGAGGTCGGCCCGCGCAGTGTTGACGGCGACGGCGTCCTCGACGAACCCCACCTCGGCCCGTCGGTCGTACGCCACGATCGCCTCCATCACTTTCCCACCGGCTTGCCCCACCCCGACGAGGACGAGTTTCATGGCCGACGGGTACGCGAGCAGACAGTATGAATCGCAGGGGCCGGGAGCAAGACCGGACGTACGAGGCCAGCACGACGAACTCCACGGCGACCAGGAGGCTCAGGGCGTCGCCGAGGCTGGGCATCGTCCGAACGGATCGGCGACGAACGGCCTCAATCCAGTGGCTGCTGTCGGTGTGTCGTCGCGAAGGAGTGTTGCGAGGGAAGAGCGCTCCGAGAGCGGTCTTCCGCACCTGCCGGCGTGGACCGGCGCGATGCGAGGGAAGGGATTTGAACCACGGTCGGACCTGCGTCCTCCCTGCTTCAAACCCCTTCGTCGCAGCGGGGCGCTCGCCGATCGCTCGCGCCCAGCATGCGAGGGAAGGGATTTGAACCCTTGGACCTCTACAGGAGCGGATCTTGAGTCCGCCGCCGTTTCCAGGCTTGGCTACCCTCGCACGCAACGAATGCTGACGCCCTCGTGTGGGTTCAAGCCACCGATTCACGCTCGGCAGGATTTACGTCGATCATCGGTCACGGCGGCCGACCGCGATCCGAGTACGGATGTGTCTCGACCGAGAAGGGAGACCATGACCGGCACCGACCACGAGACGGCGGGGTATCGGCGGCTGTTCGGCGAGTCGGGGCTCTCGTTCGGCATCAGCTTCCCGCTTACGGGCGAACGCGAGGCGACGCCAGTCGTCGCGGACGAACTGCACCTGGTGAGACACGCCGAATCGGTCGGCTTCGACGGTCTCTGGGTCCGGGACGTGCCGACGTACTGGCCGCGCTTCGGCGACGCTGGTGGAGCGTTCGACACATGGCCGCTGCTCTCGAATCTGGCCGCGCAGACGGACGACATCGCCCTCGGGACGGCGAGCGTCGTGCTCCCGCTCCGGCATCCGATCCACGTCGCGAAGTCGGCCGCGACGGTGGACCGTCTCTCCGACGGTCGACTCGTCCTCGGCGTCGCGTCCGGCGACCGCGACCCGGAGTACGCCGCGTTCGGCGTCGACGCCGACGACCGCGGCCGACTGGTTCGCGAGCACGTCGACGCGCTCCGAACGCTCTGGACGGAGGCGTATCCGACCCTCGACGGATCGTGGGGGTCGCTCGACGGCGAGCTAGACGTACTGCCGAAGCCGACGACCGACACCCTGCCGCTCCTGCCGACGGGACACGCCCGGCAGTCCGTCGAGTGGATCGCCGACCACGGTGACGGCTGGCTGTTCTATCACCTGCCCGACGACACGCTACAGACCTACATCGAGAAGTGGCGCCGGCTGGCGGGCGAGAAACCGTTCGTGATCGCGGTTCGAGTGGCCTTCGCGGACGATCCGACGGCGGACCCTGAACCCCTCCACCTCGGCTATCGCGCCGGCGTCGACTGGTTTCGGACGTATTTCGGTCGGCTCCGGGACTACGGACTGGATCACGTCATCGTCAGTCTCGTCGACGACGAACCGGAACGGGCGATGACGACGTTCGCCGACGAAATCATCGGCGACTAACGCCGGTCGCGGCGTCGCACACACGGCTCCTCAGCCGATCGGCCCCTCGACCGCGCTGCGAACACGTTTATTATAGGGGCGGCTGAAATGTAAGTCAGAAATGTCAAATGGATACTCAGTCCGCGGAATCGTCCACGATCCGACCGGGCAGCCAGTGCCGAACGTGAGCGTCCTCGTCGTCGACGTCGACCTCGGCGTCGACGACCCGCTGGGCGCCGTGAGCACGGGGCTCGACGGCCGGTTCGATCTGACGTTCGACGCGGACGCGTTCGACGGCGCGTTGGAGGGAGCGCCGGAACTCCGTCTGTACGTGTTCGACGGGGGGACACGGCTCGCGGCGCGAGCGGTCGACGCCGACGGTGGGCGGGTCGAGGTGACCGCCGAGCGGCCGACCGAAGCCGTGCCGACGATGGACGAGGCGATGGGGATGATGGAGGAGATGCACCACGGTCTCTCGGGCCTGCGGGGAATGACGAACACGCCGCGGGCACCGACACATCCGGGACAGGGGCGGTTCGGACGGATGTTCCCGTATCTCGACGCCGCGGATCACGATGTCGAGTTTTTGAAAGATTTGGGCCTGCCGGGCAACGAACTCGACGAGAGCGCCGCGAGCGGGTCGGTCGCCGACTCCGAGACCCCGTCCGGATTCGTCTTCGTCGGCCAGTTCGTCGACCACGACATCACGCTCGATCCGCTGTCGAGTCTCAGCCGGCAGGTCGACCCCGACGCCATCCGGAACTTCCGGACGCCGCGGCTGGATCTCGACTCCGTCTACGGAAGCGGGCCGGAGGTGAGTCGATTCCTCTACGAATCGCCGTTCCGTGGCGGCACGCGGGACCGGTTCCTGCTCGCGGACGGTCGGCCGGACCTCCCCCGGAACCGCGAGGGGACGGCGCTCGTCGGCGACCCGCGCAACGACGAGAACCTCGTGCTCTCGCAGTTCCAGTACGCGATGCTGAACTTCCACAACGCCGTCTTCGAGGGGTTCCCCGAGGACACCGAGAACCACTTCGAGCGCGCCCAGCAGGCCGCCCGCTGGCACTACCAGTGGATCGTCCTCGAGGAGTACCTGCCGATGGTCTGTGACGAGACCGTCGTCGACGCGGTGCGGGACGGGCGTCGATACTTCACCATCGGCCGCGAGGATCGGGCGTACATGCCCCTCGAGTTCGCGGGGGCGGCGTACCGCTTCGGACACAGTCAGGCCCGCCTCCGCTACCGCGTCAACGACGACGCGGAGGGCAAACTGTTCGGTCACGGCCCGGATGCCCTGAGTATGGGGTTCCAGCCCGTGCCCGCGTCGAAAGCCGTCGACTGGAGCCACCTCTTCGAGATGGGCGACGGGACCGACACCCAACTCGCCCGGAAGATCGACCCCCTGCTCGCGCCGGATCTGCTCGATCTGCCGTTCGTGAGCAGCGACGAGGCGTGGCAACGGTCGCTCGCCTCGCGGAACCTCGTCCGCGGCCACAACCTCGGCCTCCCCTCGGGGCAGGCCGTGGCGCGGGCGATGGGCGTCGAGACGCTCTCGAACGACGATCTCGGCTTCGACGCGATCCTGCACGCCCACGACCAGCCGACCGACACCGAGGCCCCGTTGTGGTACTACGTGCTGGCCGAGGCGCGGGAACTGGCCGACGGTGAGCATCTCGGCCCCGTCGGGAGCCGGATCGTCGCCGAGGTGCTCGTCGGCTTGATCGAGTCGGACCCGCGGTCGTTCCTGACGCTGCAGCCGAACTGGACGCCCACGCTCCCGACGCCGGTGTCGGGCGCGACGGACGACTTCACGACCGCCGATCTGTTGGCGCTCGCTCTCGACGACGGCTGAGCGTCGTTCGTCCACCGGCGAGCGAACACACATCGTTCAGACGACACACGCCAATGGGGAAGCGGTGACACGGGAGGAATGCCGGCGACCCGACGGACGCTCCACGACGCCCTGAACGCGCTAGACGACGTCTTCTACATCTACGACGAGCGCGGGCAACTGGTGTTCTGGAACGACCGACTCAACGAACTCTTCGACCTGACCGACGAGCAGATCGCGGGCATGCTGCCGGCCGACTTCTTCGTCGACGCCGACCGGCCGGGCGTCGAACGCGCCGTCGAACGCGTCTTCGACGAGGGGGAGACGGTCGTCGAGGCGTGGGCGGACACGACGGCGGGGCGCGTTCGCTTCGAACTCACGGGACGGATGCTGACCGACGACGATGGGACCGTCCTCGGGTTCTGTGGCATCGGACGGGACGTGACCGACCGCTGGGAGTGGGAACGCCAACTCGGGGCACAGAACGACCGGCTCACGGAGTTCGCGACGATCCTGGCACACGACCTGCGGAACCCGCTGGCCGTCGCCAAGGGGTATCTCGGAAAGTATCTGGACGGTGGAGAATCCGCGCACATCGAGCGAGTGGCGTCGTCGCTCTCCCGAATCGAACGGATCGTCGACGACGTGCTCACCGTCGCCATCGAGGGACAGGCGGTGAGGGACGTCCAGCCGGTCGCACTCGACGCCGCCGCGCGGGACGCGTGGGCGATGGTGGACGTGGACGGCGCCAGCCTCGACGTCCGGACGGCGCTGGTCGTCGAGGCCGACGACAGCGTCGAACACGGTTCGACGAACAACCAGGCGGAGCCCGGTGACAGCGTGGAGCATGGCTCCACGGGCAACCGGACGCAGTCCGGTGACGCGATAGAGCACGGCGGTTCGGACGTGAGCACCACCGTCCTCGGGAGGGAGACGGGGTTCGCCGTCGCGGACGACGGTCCCGGCATCCCGGAGTCGGCGCGCAACGACGTGTTCGATCCCGGCTTCAGCCGAACCCCGAACGGGACGGGGTTCGGGCTGTACATCGTCCAGACCATCGCGGACGCACACGGCTGGACCGTCGCCGCAACCGAGAGCGCGAGCGGCGGCGCACAACTGGAGTTCGTCACGACGCCGGTGACAACGCTCGACGCCGACGAGGGGTAGCCGCGGAGAGCCGAGGGCTTATCCCACTCGTCTCCCAAGGTCGGCGGTATGTTCGAGGATACGGGCCGACGTCGATTTCTCCAGCTCGCCGGCACGGGGACCGCCCTCTCCCTGTCCGGCTGTAGTGCGCTCTCGAATCACGACGGCGACGGGAGCGCCGGCGGATCCGGGGAGCCGGCGACGGTCACGCTCGCGGTCCAACCCGACCAGCAGTCGCTCCAGCAGCTCCAGTCCGAGATTCAGTCGCAGGTCGAGTCGGGCGAACTGGATCGGATGCAGGCGCAGGCGACGTTCCGACGGCGGCGGATCGAACTGACACGCGACGCGGTCGACACCTTCCGCAACCGATCCAACGTCTCGGTCAGCGTCGACGACACCGTCGCGGACTTCGGCGTCTTGCTCGTCTCGGGCGACCCGGCCGCGCTGGTCGAGACGCTCTCGCTGGCGGAGGTGAGCGGGCTCTTCCCCGCGTCCACCTTCGAGGAGGCACGGGCACAGGCCGACACGTCGACGGCGACGGACACGCCGGCGGCGTAGTGTCGTTACGCCCCGACCGGACCCACGTCGGCGACGGCCGCCGCGATGTCCTCGCCCCACGCCAGCAACGCCTCGTCGTCGCCGAAGGGAGCGACCACCTGTAGGCCGAGGGGCAGGTCACCGACGCGCCCGCAGGGAACGGTGAGCGCCGGGACGCCGGCGTTGGTCCACGGCAGATTCATGATCGGGTCGCCAGTGTCGTCGATACCTTCGGGCGCCGGACCGGGGGCCGCCGGCGAGCACAACAGGTCGACGCCCGCCTCGCGGGCCCGCTCGGTGATCCGTTCCCGCAGGTCGAGCCGTGCGGCTCGGGCGGCGGACAGGTCGTCGACGCCGACGGCCCGTCCGCGTTCGATCAACTCGGCCGTCTCCGGGGCGTACCGGTCGCCGTACTCGGCGTGCCACTCCGCGTGCGTGAGCGCGAACTCCGCGGCCGCCAGGGCGTCGTGGCTGTCGTTCACGGCCGCGATGTCGTCGAGCATCGGCACGCGTCGGACCTCGTAGCCCGCGTCGTCGAGGGCGTCGGCACCCGCCTCGACGCCGGCCCGTCCGGCCTCGGTCGCCTGTTCGACGTACGGTCCCTCGACGACGCCGACGACCGGCCGCTCGTCGGGATCGACCGGCTCCCAGCCGTCACAGAGGACGGCCGCGGCGCGGGCCGAACCGTCCACGTCGGCGGTGAAGGTTCCGACGTGGTCGACGGAGGGGGCAAAGGGCACGACGCCGTCGAGCGGGATGCGGCCGTAACTGGGTTTGTAGCCCACGATACCGCAGAAGGCCGCCGGTCGGATCACCGAGCCGATCGTCTGCGAACCGAGCGCGAGCGGGCAGATACCGGCGGCGACGGCGGCGGCCGATCCGCTCGACGATCCACCGGGCGTGTGCCCGAGGTCGTTCGGGTTCCGGGTTGGCGGCGGCGCGAAGTACGCGAACTCGGTGGTGTGGGCTTTGCCGAAGTGGAGCGCGCCGGCGTCGCGGAGACGAGCGAACGCGGTCGACTCCGGGCCGGTGACGGCGGTCGGCGGCACCGACGCACCGGCCTCGGTGACGAAGCCGTCGACGTGGAAGATGTCCTTGACCGCGACGGGGACGCCGAACAGCGGCGGTCGGCTCGCGGGGTCGTCGTGGCGAGCGGCGAGCGCCGTCGCCTCGCGCGTCAGACGCTCCCGACGCCCCGTCTCGGGGAGCACCGCTCGAACGTCGTCGTCGACGGCGTCGCGTCGGTCACACAGGTCGTCGACGAGCGCCGACGGCAGCCGGTCGCCGCGTCGGAGCGCGCGGATCGTCGGTGCGAGTGGCTGTGGATCGTACATACCCACTCACCGGGTGCGCGCGGCGGATAACCCTTCGGGAGGGCTTACTGGGACCCGGTCGTCGCGTCGGTGGTCGTGCGGCGGTCGACGCCGGTGGCCGGGACGGCGACGCGATAGAGCCCCCACAGCCCGAGGATGGCCAGTCCGGCCAGCACGAGGCCGGTGCGGACGGCCGGGTCGATGCCGGGCTGGGCGATCACCTCGCCCGCCTCGTTCGTCGTCGGGGCCGCGCCGTACGGCACCCCGTCGAGAATCTCTACCAGTCCGAGGACGACGATACCGGCCAGTAGCAGTGCGCTACTCAGTGCCATCGCCGCCTTGTCGATCGTGTTTGTCATATCGTCTCACCTCGTTAGCCGAGCAGGTGTCTGAGCCGCGGGTGGTTCTCGACCAGTGCCAGACGCTCGAGGACGGCGTCGAGTCCGTAGTACCGGCCGGCGCCGAGGACCAGCAGCGTGACGAACAGCAGCAGTCCCATCAGGTCGCCGTTGACGACGCCGTGGCCGAACTCGGCGTTGCCGACCCAGAAGAACGCCATGAAGATGGCGCCGCCGAGGGACGCGAGACGGACCAGCGCGCCGGCGATCAGCGCGAGGCCGATGAGCGTCTCCGCGAGCGGGACGATGGCTCCGATGACGCCGGGGATAGCGGTCCCCATCCACACGGCTAGGGGGCCGAGGACGGTGTCGCCCATCCCCTGGAGATACGACGGGCCGGCAGTGAAGTTCAGCCCCGACTCGATCAGTTTCGTCACGCCGGCGTGGAAGAACCACCAGCCGACGACAACCCGGAGGGTGGCGATCCAGACGGGGACGAGCGGGCCAACACGGCCGAGGTCGAACTCGCCTTCGTGCGGGTTCGAGACGTCGTACGCCATAGTGGACACCTCACATGTGGACGTAGAGTGGCCGGCATCATGTACGGCGCCGCCGATTCCCCGAGACTGGGAATCAGGGGTGTCGGACGCCGACGCGGCCGACTGGCCGGGTAGTTCGTATTCCGGTGTTTCGTCACCGCACTAGTTTCGAATCCGAAGTTCGAGGCGGCTGTCGGCGGCGGCGTCCCAACCACAACCCAGTTGAATCGGGGCCTCCTATTCGGGAGCCCATGCGACCGAGCGTAGACACCGCGCCGATCCGGAGGTGGGACGTATGACCACCGTCGAAACGCTGATCGAGGGCCTGACCCTCGCTGCCGAGATGGGCTGGGAGACGTGGTGGGCGCTCGTCCTCGGGTTCACCATCGCTGGCGCAGTGGAGACGTTCGTGAGCGAGGAACGGATGTCGGCCGCCCTCGGCGGGAGCGGGTGGCGCGAACTCGGCCTCGGGACGCTCTTTGGCGCTGCTTCCTCGTCGTGTTCCTTCGGCGCCGTCGCAACCACCAAATCCCTGTTCAAGAAGGGCGCGTCGCCCGTCGCCAGCCTCGCCGCCTTCCAGTTCGCGTCGACCAACCTCGTGATCGAACTCGGGCTGGTGATGTGGATTCTGCTCGGGTGGCAGTTCGTCGTCGCGGACTACGTCGCTGGTTTGCTCCTGATCGGTCTCCTCGCGCTAACCTTCCGGTTCGTCGTCCCCGACGGCTGGTTCGAGGCGGCGCGGGAACACCTGCGCGCCACCGACGGGGTCCGCGACCCCGCCTGCGGGATGGAAGTCGACCCCACCGACGACGACGTGGTGTCGCTGGAGACCGACGGCGGCACCGAGTACTTCTGCTCCGAGTCGTGCAAGTCGGCGTACGAGGAGTCCCAACAGCAGACGGACGCGACGTGGCGGGACCGACTGCTGACCCGCGATGGCTGGCGCCTCGCCTCGAAGAACGCGCTCGGCGAGTGGAACATGCTCTGGACGGACATCGTCGCCGGCTTCCTGATCGCCGGCCTCATCGGCGCCGCCGTCCCGCGGTCGTGGTGGACGACGCTGTTCGGCGTCGGCGCCGAAGGCACCCTGACGTGGGTCGTCGCCAGCGCCGTGATCGGCGTCGTCGTCGGCGTCGTCACGTTCGTCTGCTCCGTCGGCAACGTGCCGTTCGCCCTGATCCTCTGGTCGAACGGCATCGCCTTCGGTGGCGTCATGAGCTTCATCTTCGCCGATCTGATCGTGCCGACCATCACGGACGCCTACCGGCGCTACTACGGCCTCCGGATGGCCGCGGTGCTGTTCCTGAGCGTCTTCGTCGGCGCCGTAATTTCGGGGATCGCCATCCACTACCTCTGGTCGGGGCTCGGCCTCGTGCCCCCGGCGGGCGAAGCGGGCGGCACCGCCCCCGGCGGCTACACCACGTACCTCAACGCCGCGCTCACCCTGCTCTTTCTCGGGCAGGTGTACGTGGGCTACGTGAGCGACGCGGGCGAGGACTCGGCAACGGAGACCCACGCGCACTAGCGGCTGCGACTCACGGGGAACGCCACCCGGTCGGGATGGTCGTTGAAGCGGTCGAGGATCGACCGGTACAGCGCGTTCCGGGTGCGCGTCCCCCGTCGCGGGTGGACGAGATAGCGCAGGCGGAGGTCGACCCACGACTCCTCCTGCACCACGTTGACCGTCGGGCGCTCGTTCACGTCGAGTTCGACGGGTGTCTCCTCGAGCCGGTCGCGGTACTGCGTGACGCCCGCGGCCATCTCCTCGCCGAGGTAGTCGGTGGCCGTCTCCGTCATCACCTCGACCGCGAAGTCGAGATCCGTTTCGTAGGCCACCTGCACCGAGAGTTCGTTCCAGACGTAGGGGACGCCCTCGCCGTAGAAGTTCACGACGTGCGAGGAGAGCACCACGCTGTTGGGGACGGTGACGATGCGCCCCGAGGGCTGGTTGCTGGAGACGAGTTCGCCGTCGATCTCCCACACTTCAGTCACGAAGAGGTCGATGGAGGTCACGTCGCCGCGGGTGTCCTCGATGGCGATGCGGTCCCCGACCGCGTACGGGCGCTTGGTGACGATGTAGAGCCAGCCGATGAGGGAGGCGAGCGCCCCCTGCAGGGCGAAGGTGACGGCGAAGCCGACGACGCCCAGCGAGAGGAGGACACTCACCCAGTCGCGCGTGACGACGCCGAAGCCGGCGATCAGGCCGAGCGCCCCGAAGACGAGTCTGAGGACGTTGCGAACGTCGTGACGGCGGCGCTTGCTGGCGGTGTGGCCGATCAGAAAGCCGCCGACGAGTCGGTAGGCGCCGTACGCCGCGAGCGCGACGGCGGCGACGGACAGGACCAGCAGGGTCGGTCGACCGAGCGCCACGCCGAACAGCGTCTCGTCGACGCCGAACCGGCGAACGACGCGGGAGCCAGCGTAGAGGGCGACGGCGCCCGCGAGCGCGAGCGGTCCGGTGGCGCGCATACGCACACACCGTCGCCGGGGACGGAAAAGGTTACTCGGTGGCGACGGTGTCCGGCGTGCCCATCCCATCGAGCGAGAGCGGGTCACCCTGCCAGTCGATATCGAGGCGGTGCCGCGAGAGGTACGGCGCCACGTCCGCCCGGGCGACGAGTCCACGGTAGCCCGTGTCGTCGCCAACCACGGGAAGCCGTGCCACTCCCGCATCGCGCATCCGGTCGGCGGCGAGGCCGACCGGCGTCGTCGGGTCGACGGTGACGACCGGCGTCGACATGAACGACTCGACCAGCGGGTTCTCGCCACCTTCGGCGACGACGGCGACGATGTCGGATTCGGTCACGATGCCGACGACGGCGCTCGAATCGTGGACGACGAGCGCGCACACGTCGGCCCGGCGGAGACGAGTCGCGGCTTCGACGGCCGTGGTGGTCGGCGGGACGGTTGGAGCGCACTCGGTCATGACGGCGGAGACGGGCACGTCGATCATGGTGAAGTAGTGTCACTGCAGGCATTAATAATTATGCAATTTTCCGACTATCGAAGCAAAAGCAATATTTTCGTGCAGTATATTCGAATAAGATTCCATATTCATTCTATTTATTTTGCATATGGTTCCTGTGTTCGACAGTTCGACTGGCGTGTCGGACGGTCGGCGCGGGTGAGCGTCGGAGGACGTGGTCGCTTCGGGCACAACCGATTCGTGGCTGGCGCCGGATAGCGTCGCGCATGGTTGCCCGTCCCGCCCTCCAGACGTTCGGCCTGGGCGTCGCGCTCCTCCTCGCCTCGACGGTGCCCGGCGCCGGCACTGTCGACGCCGACTACGTCCACCGCGTCGAACCGGCCGAAAACGGCACGCTCGCGTACGGCATCGAATACGGCGAGGACAACGTGCTGGCGTACGAGAACCTCTCCGCGCAGGGGCGGCAGGTGTTCGACCGCGCCCGCACCGACTCGCCGTACGTCGTTGACGACGAGTCGGCCACCGCACCGGCGTTCGACTACACGAGCGACAACGTCGCCCTCGGGGACGGTCTCTATCCAGTCCGGTACGAGGGGACGGTGTACTCGCTCCGGACCGAACGATCGAGTGGGGGCTTCAACGCCGGGGCGTGGCTAGTCGGTCTCGTGGTGCGGGGCCTCGGCGTCGTCCTCGTCGTCGCCGGCCTCGTCCTCGCGGGGTATCGCTATCGTAACGATTGAAACTGTTCGCAGATCCGATCGCACGCTATCCTGCGATCGGATCTGCGACGACCTTCAATCGTTACTGTAGTCGTCCGCGCCGGTCGGCGCGATCGGTCCCGTCGCCTTCGCCTCCCGACGGTGGAGCCACACCGCCGCGACGACGGCGAGAACCGCCGCGCCGGTGGCGACGCCGAAGGCGACCCGGTAGCCGGTGACGGTGTACACCCGCGCGCCGTTGATGATCTCGCCCGTCCAGTAGGCGTCGAGGACGGCACCCATGACGGTCGGGAGGACCGCGGCCCCGACGTAGCCGAGGCTGTTGATGACGCCGGTGATGGTGCCGGCGACGGCGGGAGCGTGACGCTCCTTCCCGACGGTGAACACGAGTGCGACGCCGCCGTTGGCGAGCAAGGCACAGAAGAGCGCCGCCCCGACGACGGGTAGCGGTGGGATGAGGAGGAGGGTCGCGTACGAGAGCGCGAACACGACGCTCGTCGCGACGACGAGTTCCGTCCGCCAGCCGGTGCGGTCGGAGAGCGCGCCGAAGGCCGGCGATCCGAGGACGAAGCCGACGTTCCCGACGAGGACGTACGTCGAGGCGCGGGCCACCGAGACGCCGTAGGTGTCGGCGACGAAGGGGACGCCCCAGAGGCCGAGGACGGTGAAGTTGACGCCGAGCACCAGAAAGAGCAGCAGGCCCATCAGCCACGTCTCGATTTCGGCGAGGACCGCGCGCGTGTTGGCGACGATGTCGGCGAGGGTCGCCGGGGTGTGGTCGGCATCGTCGACGCCGACCCCGTCCCGTGCCGGCCGGTCGCGGACGGCGGTCGCGATGGCGACGGCGAGAACGCCCGTGGTCGCGCCCGTCACGAGGATGGCCGTTCGCCACCCGATGCGCTCGATAGCGAGCGCGAGCGGCGTCGTGGCGAGGATGCCGCCGGCGCCCGCCGCGGCGACGGTGTAGCCGGTCATCGTCGCGTACTCGTCCGGTCGGAACCAGTTGGCACAGAAGCGAAGCGTGGCGATGTAGAGGACGCTCCCGCCGAACCCGACGACGGCCCGGGCGAGAAAAGCCGCCAACAGCGTCTCGCTCCGCGCGAACCAGACCACGCCGGCCGTCAGAACGACCAGGCCCGTCGCGCCCACGGACCGCGGGCCGTAGCGGTCGACGACGAGGCCGGCAGGCAGTTGTAAGGGGGCGTAGATGTAGAAAAAGGAGGCGTGGAGCAGGCCCAGCTGGGAGCCAGTCGCGTCGAAGGTGCGGGCGAGCGAATCGGCGAGGACGGCCGTCGCCGTCCGATGAAAGTTGACGAACAGAAAGCCGGCGGCGAGGAGGGTCCACAGCGCGGCACGCCGCTGTCGAAGGGACATACACCACCGTCGAAGGAGGGGCGACAATAGCGTGTTGGAACGCGGTCGGCCGCGACCGAGCGTCGAAACAGGGGGTGCCGGATAAATTCCGCGGAGTGGATGTGGGGAGATGGAGCGAACCGGGGCAGTTCGCTCCAGGGTTGACTCCGCTTCGGGTACCGCTGCCGGCCACGAAGGGGCGCCATCTTCGCGGCCCGCACCCAGTATCTCCTCCCTGACAGTAATAAAACGACGACCTAATCGTCTGCGCCACGACCCACCGGCGTCGTGGCCACCTACTCGCGCAGGTTCGGCGCGGGCGGTGGCGCGCGCTTGTGAGCCGACGACCGCCACATCTCGGCGAGGCGGTGGACCGTCCCGGCGTCGACGCCGGTGTCGGCGGCGATTCGCTCGGGCGACTGCGCCTCGTCGACGAGTCGGCGCAACACCCGATCGACGGTCGCGTAGTCGGCACCGATCTCTCCCTCGTCGGTCTGGCCCGCCCAGAGTGCGGCCGTCGGCGGCTTCTCGACGAACCGCTCGTCGAGGCCGAGTTCGCGTGCCACCGCCCCGACTTCGGTCTTGTAGAGGAACTGCATCGGCTGCACGTCGACGGCGGCGTCGCCGTGTTTCGTGACGTAGCCGAGGAGTCGCTCGGAGCGGTTGCCGGTCCCGAGCACCAGCCGGTCGTGCTCGTTGGCGACGGCGTACGCCAGCACCATCCGGGTTCGGGCGCGCACGTTGCCGAGCGTGCGTCGTGACGTGTCGAAGGGAAGTTGCCCGTCGACGGCGTCGACGATGGGGGCGATCGGGAGTTCCTCGAACGCGACACCCAGATCACGACAGAGCGTCCGGGCGTCGGCCATGTTGGCCTCGTCGTTCGGCCGACCGGGCATGACCAGTCCCGTCACGGCGTCGGCGTCGACGGCGCGGACCGCGAGCGTGGTCGCGACGGCGGAGTCGAGCCCACCGCTGACGCCGACGACGTAGCCGCTGGCGCCCGACGACGACAGCTGGTCGGCGAGGAACGCCTCCATCCGCTCGACCGCTCGGGGCACGTCCACCATACCGCCCGCAACCGGCGGCAACGGCAAAGGCGCTGTGGCGTGCCGCCCCCGCCGCGCACACGACCGCCGGGTGACCCCGAATCGCTACCCGCTCGCGATCGGGAGGTCGAGTTCGAACACCGTCCCGCGTGGATCGTTGTCGCGGATCCGGATCGTGCCGCCGTAGTTCTCGACGGCGTCGCTGACGAGGGAGAGCCCGAACCCGCCACCCCGACGCTCGGTGCTGCGATCGTCCGCTTCGAAGACGGACGCCCGCCGTTCGGCCGGAATCCCGGGGCCGTTGTCGGCGATCCGAATCCGAACCACGTCGTCCAGCAGGTCGGCGTCGACGACGACTTCCGGCGTCGACGCGTCGTTGTGTTCGACGGCGTTGCGGAGCAGATTCGTGAACACGTTTCCGAGAAGGTCGTCGGCCTCGACGGCCACCTCCGGTACCGTCCCGCGGACGACCGACGCGTCGGGATTGGCGGCTTCGAGGGCGTCGAGTCGTTCCTCCAGGGTCGGGCGCAGGGGGACGGCGTCGAGCGTCTGCTCCGCGTCGAGGAGCGACGCCGTGTACGTCCGCATCCGCTCGACGAACTCGATCATCTCGTCGACGCGGCCGAGCGCGACCGCGAGGTGGTCCGCGTCGGCCGCGTCGTCGAAGCTCACGTTCCGATCCAGCAGCCGGAGCCGTGCGTCGACGAGCGAGAGGTCACCGAGCAGGTCGTGACGGAGCGTTCGGTTGACGAACGCGAGGATGTCCCGCTCCTCGCGCAGGCGCGCCTCGCGGTCGATCCGCCGGATAACCTCGTCGAGGTGGGTGGCGAACAGTTCGACGGCGAGGAGTTCGTGGCGTTCGAACGGACCCTCCCACAGGTCGATCCGCCCGCGGTCGCCGACGGAAACGTGCGCGGCCGGCCGTGTCGACTCGACTGCTTCGTGTTCCGCGACGACGGACCCGTCGACGACGACGCGAAACGGCGCCCCGTCCAGGAGGTCACGGAGGGCGTGCTCGCTGACCTCGGCCGCGAGATCGCGATTCGTCGTCGCTTCGAGCGTGCTGGCGACGCGGTATAGCCGCTCCAGGTCCTCGGGTCGCGACCGCCGCGTGCCGGCGACCACTTCGGCCCGGGTCGCCGCGAGGCTGAGGCCGAACGACGTGGCTGCCCCGACCAACACGCCGTCCATCGCGAGGACGACCGGTTGGAGGGTGCCCATCACCCGCAACTGCAGGAAGCCAGCCCAGCCGAGAAGGCCGCCAAACACGACGGCGACGACGACGGTCCGTCGTGCGACCGTCGTGACGTGGTCGGTCTCCCAGTCGGTGCGGACGAGCCAGATGCCCCCCCAGACGAGCAGACCGGCCAGAACCAGGAAGGGCGCGTTCTCGGCAACCGTCGCTAGCACGGACCAGGAACGGTTCACGGCGTCGTCCCAGATGTCGAACACGGGGACGCCGAGGAGCAGTGTCCCGAGCAGGCTGACGCTCCCGCCGGCGACGTGTCGACGGAGGGGGACGCGACGAACCGCGTCGATCATCGAGGAGCCGTTCGGAAATGCCGCGGAAAAAATCCGACCCTAATCGACGAGTCGTCACGGTCAGCGCGTCGTCGACGAAGCAGTTAGGGGACGTACCCACGGGAGCGGCGCCCGACGATCCGACTGCGGGTCGGGAGGATGCCACCCGCGCCGTGGCGACCTCCGCTGACGGTGGGCCCCTTCGCCCTGGAGAGTCGTGGCTGCGTCGGTTTTTGCGTCTGCTGGGAGTGGACTCGGGGTGCCGATCGTGGTCGGTGGTGACGCGGATTCGACAACGCGCCGAACGGGATCACGTCAACCCCTCGTGAGGTCGGGCAGGACGGTCGAGCGCATCGACGACGGGGCGTGACACGCCGCGGCTACTCGTCGAAGCGCGGTCGATCACCCTCGTCGAACGTCCCGGTCTCCTCGAAGAAGGCCTCGACGAGTTCGATCTTCGCCCCGCGGAGGTGTTCGTGGAGCGTCGGCGGGGCCACGTCGAGCGAGTCGGCGATCTCCTTGGCCGTCGACTCCCGCGGCCACGCGAAGTAGCCCGCCGCGTAGGCGGCTTCGAGGACCGAGTACTGGCGCTCGGTGAGTCGATTCTCCAGCGACTGTCGGAAGCTCTCGGTCGACTGGACGTCCCGCTCGATCTCACGTTTCGCAGTGAGTTCCACGTCGTCGAACGCTGTCTGGATCGTCTCGGCGACCGTCCGCACGTCCGTCTCGGGCGCGACGATCGCCGTGACGTGGCCCCGTCCCTCGTCGATCCGCATGGACTCCACGCTCGCCCCGGCGTCGGTCAGCGAGCGGACGACCGTCGACGCCGAGACGCGGCATTCGTAGAGGGCCTGATCGCCCGACTCGCCGATACCGCGAACCGTCTCGATCCCGGGGCGACCGGTCGCCGCGTCCAGAAACGCGCCGGTCGTCGTCCCGCTGATCTCGACGTAGCTCGTGAGGTCGCCGTCGGCCGCCGGCACGAAACTCTTCAGTTCGATCCGCGACCCGGTCTCCGCCGACAGCGACACGAACACGTCGGATCGGTCCCGAACGCCGAACTCCAGTTCGACGACCGTATCGGAAAGCATCAGCTTCCGGTTCTCGACGGCGTTGATCGCGTTGGCGACGCTGTCGCCAAGTTCGGCGAGCACGTCGGTCTCGCGCCCGTCGAACACGTCCGCATCGCCCGTGCAGACGATCAGGACGCCGTAGACGGTGTCGCGGTAGGTGAGTGGGACGATCGCGCCCGCGACGAAGCGGTCGGTGTCGAGGGAGGCGTCGAGCGGGTCGAGCATCTGCCCGCCGTGCCCCGTCGGGGGGTCGTCGACGACCTGCACCTCGTCGGCCGAGACGGCCTCGGCGGCCGGGGCGCCGCCGTCGGCGACCGTGTCGTCGTCGAACGCCGCCTCGTCCACGCCCGCCGCCACGCGCGGCGTCACCTGATCGAAACTGACCGTGTAGTCGCCGACCCACGCCAGTTCGTAGGGGTCCGACTCGACGAGGCGTTCACAGACCGTGCGTTCGATCTCCCGTCGGCTGGTCGCGACCACGAGCTGTCTGTCGACGTCGCGGATGACGGCGGTGATCCGCTGCAGGCGATCGAGTCGCTCACGCATCGCCTGCATCCGCTCGGCCTCCCGCCGCCGTTCGGCATCGGCTTCGAGATCGGCCGCCACCCCGGGATCACGGAGGTTCTTCTCTTCCCGAGCGTCCAGCGTCTCGGCTTTGGACTCCAGGGCGAAGTAGTCCTGTGTGTCGGCGTCGAACCCCTGCCGCAGGAGGAGTTCGTCGACGGTCTCACGAAGCTCCGACTGCGTCACCGGCTTGACCAGATACTCGTCGAACGGATGTTCGATGATGTCCGTATCCGGCTCGACCGCGGTGAGCATGGCCACCTGACAGTCGATCCCCCTGTCGCGAATATCCGCCAGCACGCGGTCGCCCGGAACCCCCGGCATCCGTCGGTCGAGCAGGACGAGGTCCAGCCCGTCGTGGAGCTGTTCACGCGCCTGAACGCCGCCGTACGCCGTCTCTACGTCGAACTCCCTCGAGAGCCAGACGCTGTAGGTGTCCGCGAGGTCCGCGTCGTCGTCCACGATCAGAATCGTGGGCACCCCGGAGTCGTCGGCGACGGCGTCCGAAGCGGACGTCTGGCTCACCGCCCCGCACCCCCCACTGGGCCCGCAGACGGCTCGTGGTCTCGGTCGGTGCCCCGAACGGCGGTCGGTCGATCCGAACGAACGGACATGCTATACATTCCCCCTCAAAGAGAACGAACTGTCCGCAGCATATTAATACCTACTCCCGATCGTGGCCATCTCCCGAACGAGGTTGGACGTTCCGCCTGCCGGTCGACGACGGCCGAGCCGTCGAAAGGGCGCCACGGGAGCCGGCTCATACGGTTTATTGTACGTCGTTCCCGGTGGGCCGCCGAGACGGTCCGGCGGCCCACCGGCAAACAGTTACACTAATCCGTATCAGTGGAAGGTCCGGCTCGTCTCGGCCTCGCCACCGACCGCGGGTTCCTCGTTCGTGAACTGCTGTTCGATGTCGCGGTAGCGCTCGCGGATCTCTTCGCTGACGCTGGCGGTCACTTCCTCTAGCGCCTGCTCGAAGTGATCCATCGTGATGCGGACGTTGCCGATGGAGTCGCCGATTTCCTCGGGCGAGACGCTGTTGATGAACTCGCGGCTGGCGGCCATCGAGGCCTCGCGGCAGACCGCCTCGATGTCGGCGCCGACGTAGTGCTCGGTCCGGCGGGCGAGGCTGTCGAGATCCACGTCGTCCGCGAGCGGCTTGTCGCGGGTGTGGACCTCGAAGATGGCGCGGCGGGCCGCCTCGTCGGGAACGGGCACGTGGACGTGTCGGTCGAGCCGACCGGGGCGCAGGAGCGCGGAGTCGATGAGGTCGGGCCGGTTCGACGTGGCGATGACCACCACGTCCTCCAGGGCCTCCAGCCCGTCGAGTTCGGTCAGGAGCTGGGAGACGACGCGCTCGGAGACGCCGGAGTCGCCGGTGTTGCGGCCGCGCTCGGTCGCGATGGCGTCGATCTCGTCGAAGAAGATCACCGTCGGCGCGTTCTCGCGGGCCTTGCTGAAGATCTCGCGGACCCCTTTCTCGCTCTCTCCGACGTACTTGTCGAGGAGTTCGGGGCCCTTCACCGAGATGAAGTTGGACTCGGCCTCGTTGGCGACCGCTTTGGCGAGCAGGGTCTTCCCCGTCCCGGGCGGGCCGTACATGAGGACGCCCTTCGCGGACTCCATGTCCATGGCCTCGAACACCTCGGGGTAGTCGAGCGGCCACTGAATGGTCTCGCGGAGGCGTTCCTTGGTGTCCTCCAGCCCACCCACGTCGGCCCAGGTCACGTCGGGGACTTCGACGAACACTTCGCGGAGCGCGGACGGTTCGATCCCCTTCATCGCCTCCTGGAAGTCGTCCTGGTCGACTTCGAGCGATTCGAGGATCTCCGCGTCGATCTCCTCCTCTTCGAGGTCGATTTCGGGACGGATGCGCCGGAGGGCGTTCATCGCGGCCTCCTTGGCGAGGCTCTCGAGATCGGCCCCGACGTAGCCGTGGGTAGACTCCGCGAACTCGTCGACGTCCACGTCCTCCGCGAGCGGCATGTTGCGGGTGTGGACCTGCATGATCTCGCGCCGGCCGTCACGGTCCGGGACCCCGATCTCGATCTCGCGGTCGAACCGACCGCCGCGGCGGAGCGCAGGGTCGATGGCGTCGACGCGGTTGGTCGCGCCGATGACCACGACCTCGCCGCGCTCTTCGAGCCCGTCCATCAGCGAGAGCAGCTGCGCGACGACGCGGCGCTCCACGTCGCCACCGGCCTCGCCGCGCTCGGGCGCGATGGAGTCGATCTCGTCGATGAAGACGATGGCGGGAGCGTTCTCCTCGGCCTCCTCGAAGATCTCGCGCAACTGCTCCTCACTCTCGCCGTAGTATTTCGACATGATCTCCGGGCCGCTGATGTTGTGGAAGGAGGCGTCGATCTCGTTGGCGACAGCCTTCGCGATCAGCGTCTTGCCGGTGCCGGGCGGCCCGTGCAGGAGGACGCCCTTCGGCGGGTCGATGCCCAGCCGCCGGAACAGTTCGGGGTGGCGCATCGGCAGTTCGATCATCTCGCGAACCTGTTCGAGTTCGCGGTCGAGGCCGCCGATGTCTTCGTAGGTCACGTCCGGCGCTTCGGACGCGCCCTCCGCGTCGCCCATCTCGCGGATCTGCTCGGCGGGCTTCTCGCTGACCACGATTTCAGTCGAGTCGGTGACGACGACCGTCCCCGAGGGCGTGGTGTCGGCGACCTTCAGCGGGAGCGCCTGACTCTGGCGGCCGCTCATGAAGCCGAAGCCGAACGGCACTCGAAGGGTCTGGCCCTTCGTGATCGGCTTGTCGGTCAGCTTGTCACGGAGGTAGTGGCCGATGTCGCCCCGAATTCCGATCTGCTGGGGGAGCGCGACCGTCACCTGCTCGGCCTGCTTCACGTCGGCTTTCTCGACCTCGACGCGGTCGTCGATGCCGACGTTCGCCTGCTGGCGGAGCTGACCGTCGATGCGGATGACGCCCGTCCCCTGATCCTCGGGGTGGCCGGGCCAGACGCGCGCGATGGCCGTGCCCTCCTTGCCTTCGATGCGGATGTAGTCGCCGACTTCGAGCCCCATCTCGGAGACCGCCGCTCGGTCGATAGCGGCGAGTCCACGGCCGGCGTCTTTCTGTTTCAGTGGTTTGACGACGAGTTTCATTGGGTACCCCTCACGACGAGTACGCCGTTGTTCGTGTCAACACTTTCGACCGAACCCGGAAGCTCGAACTCGAGTTCGGTTTCCTCGTCGACGAGCACGATGGCCGTCTCGCCGACGACGTCGACGTCGAGATGCTCGTCTCCGACGCCCACGTCCGCGGCGATCACCCACTCGTCCTCGTAGTCGTACCGGCGGACGAACCGCCCGTCCTCACCGGCGTATTGTTGTCTCACCATATCAATTCCTAACCCCAAGTTAGCTATCTAAGTATATAAATCTTGTTCCGACGAATCGGCGGACGTGGCCGGTGTGCCGAAATTCACCTCACATTGTGGTTCACACCCGATCGTCGCGTCGGGCGGGTTTATGCCGGTCCCGGCGCTACCGGATGTATGGAGACGGTTACACACCACGGACGGGAGACGGCGTATCGCCGGCACGACCGGGGCGGCGGCGGTGCACCGATCCTGTTCGTCCACGGAAGCGGGGGATCGCACGCGGTCTGGAAGGCACAGGCCCGTCTCGCGGACGCCCGACCCGTCGTCGCCCTCGATCTGAGCGGCCACGGCGAGAGCGAGGACGTGGCGGCCGAACCGGGCTACGAGACGCTCTCGGCCTACGTCGACGACACGCTGGCCGTCGCCGAGGCGACGGGGGCGCGCGTCCTGTGTGGCAACTCGCTGGGCGGGGCGATCGTCCTGACGCTCCTGCTCGAACGCGACTTCGATCCCGCCGCAGTCGTCCTCGCGGGAACGGGCGCGCGACTGGCCGTCCTCGACGACCTGCTCCGGTGGCTCCGCGCCGACTTCGAGCGGGCGATCGAGTTCCTCAACGGCCCGGATCGGCTCTTTCACGACCCCGACGACCGCCTCGTCGACGCGTCCACCGAGATGCTCCGGGACACGGGTCGGGCGATCACCGAACGCGACTTTCGGACCTGCCACGGGTTCGACGTTCGCGGCCGCCTCGACGGGATCTCGACCCCCGCGCTCGCCGTCGTCGGCGAGCACGACGCGCTCACGCCGCCGTGGTACCACGAAACGTTCGCGGAGCGCATGCCCGCGTGCGAATGGACGGTCGTCGACGACGCCGCCCACCTCGCCATGCTGGAGCGTCCCGACGCGTTCAACGACGCGCTCACCGGCTTCCTCGACCGAATCGCCACACCTTAGCCGGTCGGCGTCCAATCGTGGGTCGTGCCACACCGCGTCGAGCGAACCGACCCCGACGGCGTCGACTTCGGCTGGGTGATGCAGGTGACGTTCGTCGCGACCATCGTCGCCGGCGCGCCGCTGGTGGCCCTCCTCTCCACGACGACGACGCTCCCGACGTGGGGCGCCCGCGCCGCCTTCGCCGTTCGCGTGGGGGCGCTCGTCTGGTTCGTCACCGCGCTGCTCGCCTACGCGTACGCGCGACGGACGGCCGACACGTAGCCGGAACCTCTTTGCCGCCGACACGACACCTCCCGGTATGATCGACGAGACCATCGAGGAGATCCGCCGGATGCAGACCCACAGTTCGTCGGTGGTCGCGGTCAAGGCGACCACGGCCCTCGAGGAACTCCTCGATCGGGACTACCGGAACGTCGAGGAGTACGAGCGTACCCTCGAACGCAACGCAGGCGCACTCCGACGGGCCAACCCTTCCCACGCCTCGCTCCACAAGGCGATGCGGGAGATCGTCGACGACGTCCTCGGCAGTGCCGAGACGATCGAGGGTGCGAAGTCGCGGACGCGCGAGGAGATCGACCGGATCGTCGAGCGGATCGAGACGGGTAAACACCGGGCGGCCGCCCGCGCCGCCACCACGTTCGAGGACGGCGAGACCTTCCTCACACACGACTTCTCCTCGACGGTGCTGGAAGCCATCGAAGTCGCGGCGGCCGAAGGCTGTCATCTCACCGGCTATACGACCGAGGCCCGGCCCCGCTATCTCGGACGGAAGACCGCCCGTCGGCTCGCGGAGATGGACCGCGTCGACACGCACCTCCTCGTCGACAGCGCCGTGGGCCACGTCCTCGAGCGCTGTGACCGCGTCGTCGTCGGCATGACCTGCATCGTCGGCGACACGCTCTACAACCGCGTCGGCACCTTCCCCCTCGCGGCCGCCGCGAACGTCGTCGGCGTCCCCGTCGTCGTCGTCGGGTCGGAGTCGAAGATCATCGAGAGCGACTTCGTCTTCGAGAACGAAGAGCGCGAACCCGCGGAGGTGATCCGCGAACCCGTCGAAGACGTCGTCATCGAGAACCCCGCGTACGACGCGACGCCGATGGATCTGGTCTCGGAAGTGATTACCGACCAGGACCACTATCAGGACGGCCTGTAGCCCGGCTCACCGCCGAATCAACTCGGAGAGTCGATCCCGGAGTCGCTCGTCGGGTCCGAGACGGAGGTAGTACGCGTCGCCGTCGTCCTCGTAGTAGCCCTCGATCCGGCGCTTGATCTCGAAGCCGACGGACTCGTAGAAATCGAGCGCGCGTTCGTTGGTCGTCCGCGCGTGACAGGTGACGGTGCGGTGGTCCTCCGCGACTTCCGCGACGAGGCGGCGGCCGAGCCCCTCGCCACGCCGCTCGGGAGCCACGGCGAGAAAGAGGATGTAGCCGTCGCGCCGAGCAGTCGCGAAGCCGACGAGTTCGTCGTCGAAGTAGAGCAGGTGGGTCGTCGCCCGCCGGTAGGCGTCCATGAAGAAGCGCTTCCGCTGCTTGAGGACGCCCTCTTTCCGGCGGATGCGCTCCTTGAGTGCCCAGGCCTCGTCGGCGTAGTCGGTCGCGCCGGGGCCATCGACGCGTTTCTCGACGGTGACGCTCACTACCGCAACTCTAGCGGGGGCGTCCAATATAACTTCATCGTCAGTGACCATCGTCGCCGGATTCTCCGCCCGTCGCGACGGCGGGAGGCGATCGTCGCGTTCGGACGAGGGCTTCTGGCAGTGCGCGCCGCGGCGCGAACCGTTTTGACCGTCCCCACCATCGGATACGTCCATGAGCTACGAACTCCGTTCCCACACGGCCGACGTGGCCGTCGCGGCGACCGGCGACGACCTCGGGGAGACGTTCGCCGCCGTCGCCGACGGCCTCGCCGCCGCGATGTGCGACGAGAGTCCCGAGACGGGCGAGCGCTTCTCGTTCACCGTCCGCGCCGAGGGGCTCGAAGCCCTCCTGTTCGACTATCTCGATCAACTCATCTACGAACGCGACGTGCGGGGCGTCCTCCCCGTCGCCAACGAAGCGACGGTTCGCGAGGACGGCGAGGAGTGGGTGGTGGCGGCGAGCGCCCGGGGGGTCCCCCTCGCGGACGTGACCGCGCGGGACGTGAAGGCCGTGACCTACTCCGAGATGCGGATCGAAGAGGCCGACAGCGAGGAACCACGTTCCTCGAGCAGTCGGCCGGAGGCCGACGACGACGGCTGGGAGGCCTACGTCGTGCTGGACGTGTAGTAACGTATTCCCGCGTCGGTCACGTCGGTCCGCGTATGACCACACGCGAGTTCGACGGCATCCAGCTCGAACGGGTTCGGGAGTTCGTCTGGGAGATTCAGCGGGAGGGCGACATGCGCGTTCCCGCGCGAGTGCTGGCGAGCGAGGCGCTGCTGGACGAGATTGGCGAGGACAAGACGCTCCAGCAGTTGAAGAACGCGACGCATCTGCCGGGAATCACCGGCCACGCGCTCTGCATGCCCGACGGCCACCAGGGGTACGGCTTCCCCGTCGGCGGGGTGGGGGCGACCGACGTGGAGGAGGGCTGTATCTCGCCCGGTTCGGTTGGGTACGACATCAACTGCTTGCCCGGCGACACGGACGTGCGACTCTCGTTCGGCCGTACGCTGTCGCTCGAATCGCTCCGGGAGCGGTTCGAAACCGAGCGTGCTGTCGTCGCAGCGGGCGACGAACTGACCACGTCCGATATCCAGCTGTTCACCGAATCGGGCCACAAGGCCGTGTTCGAACTCGAAACGAGGACCGGGAGGCGGATCGAAGCAACCGCCGATCACGAGTTCGAGACGCCGGATGGGATGGTTACCGTCGAAGACTTGCAGTCGGGAGACTCGGTGTACGTCCAGCCGTTCGAAGGCCTCGAACACGACGATCCGAACGAGTTCACGGTCCTCTCCGAGGACGACTTCGCGGACGACAACCCGCAGATTCGGCGAGTCCTGAAAGACAGGGGGCTTCTCCCACTTCGGTCGACCGACGAGACGTTCAACCGTCTGTTGAAGGTTGTCGGCTTCCTGCTCGGGGATGGGTCGTACGGTGGGCCGGGACAGACGTGGTTCTACGGCGAACCGGAGGAACTGGCGGAGATTCGTGAGGACATCCGTGCGGTTGGCTTCAAACCGTCGACGGTCTACGAGCGTGACCGGAGCCACGATGTCGATGGTAAGACGTTCGAGCGAACCGAGTATAGCTTCAAAACGACCTCGAAAGCATTGCGGCGCGTGTTCGTGGAACTCGGCGTTCCGGAGGGACCGAAAGTTGAATCCGGGTTTACGACGCCCGACTACCTCAACCGTTTGACCGACTGGCAACGGGCCCTCTTCTATTCGGCATACTTCGGTGCCGAGATGAACGCGCCAGCGGCACAACACGACAAGAATCTCTACTGCCCGAAAGTCTCCCAAACCAGAACGGTCGGGACGAGGGAGGCAGGCCGAGCGTTCATGGAGGATATGGCAGCGTTCCTCGACGATGTGGGCATCGAGACGAACGACATCGAGGCGTTCGAGACGGATTCGAACCGTTCGGCACCGACGATCCGCCTTCGGCTCGGTATCAAGAACGACTCGGAGAACCTCCTCCGTTTCTTCACTCGGGTCGGCTACCGATACCATCCGACGAAACAGCGGAAAGCCATGCAGGCCGTCCAGTACCTCCAAACGAAGGAACGAGAGATAGCGCGACGCGAACGGATTGCGGACGAGGCCAAGGCGCTAGCTGACGGTGGTACGCCCGTTTCCGAGGTCAAAGAGCGATTCGAAATCAACGACCGCTTCATCGAACGGAGCGTCTGGAGCGGTCGAACGGATCGCCCCAGGCCGGGCGACGACCTCCCGGGATTCGAGGAGTTCTGCGAGAGGGTCGACGTGCGAGCGGACGGCGCCATCGAAACCGAGATTGAAGCGATCCGACAAGCCGGATCGAAGCCGGTCTACGATATCGGCGTGACCCACGACGCGCACACGTTCCTCGCGAACGGGTTCGTCGTCTCGAACTGTGGCGTCAGAATGATGAAAACCAACCTCACCTACGCCGACGTGCGCGGCCACGAGGAGGAACTCGTCGAGGCCCTGTTCGCGAACGTCCCCTCGGGGCTCGGCGGGGGCGGCGTCGTCGAGAGCGGCATCGACACCGTGGAGGCCGTCCTCGCTCGCGGCGTCGACTGGGCACTGGAGGAAGGCTGGGCCGTCGAGGACGACCTGACCCACTGCGAGGACGAGGGCGTCCGCCCGGACGCCGACCCGAGCGCCGTCTCCCAGAAGGCGAAGGACCGCGGGAAAAATCAGCTGGGGAGTCTCGGGAGCGGCAACCACTTCCTCGAAGTCCAGCGCGTGACCGACGTCTACCGCGACGACGTGGCCGACGCCTACGGCCTCGAACCGGATCAGGTGGTCGTCCTCATTCACTGCGGGAGCCGGGGACTGGGCCACCAGACCTGCACCGACTACCTCCGAAAGATCGAGCAACGCCACGGCGACCTGCTGGCCGACCTGCCAGACAAGGAACTCGCGGCCGCGCCCGCCGGCTCCGAACTGGCCGAGGAGTACTACGGCGCGATGTGTGCCTGCATCAACTTCGCGTGGGTGAACCGCCAGCTGATCATGCACCGCGTCCGGCAGGTGTTCGAGCGGGTGTTCGACCGCTCGTGGGAGTCGATGGACATGCACCTGCTGTACGACGTGGCACACAACATCGCGAAAAAGGAGGTCCACACCGTGCAGGGAGAAGAGCGCGAACTCTACGTCCACCGGAAAGGGGCGACGCGGGCGTTTCCGGCGGGCCACCCCGAGGTGCCGGCGGCCTACCGCGACGTGGGCCAGCCGATCATCATCCCCGGGAGCATGGGGGCGGGGAGCTACGTCCTCCGGGGCGGCGAGGCGTCGATGGACCTCACGTTCGGCTCGACGGCACACGGTGCCGGCCGCCTCATGAGCCGGACGCAGGCCAAACAGGAGTTCTGGGGCGAGACGGTACAGGACGAACTCCGGGAGCAGAACGCGGTGTACGTCAAGGCCCAGAGCGGGGCGACGGTGGCCGAGGAGGCACCCGGCGTCTACAAGGACGTGGACGAGGTGGTTCGCGTCTCGGACGCCCTCGGCATCGGCGACAAGGTGGCGCGGACCTTCCCGATCTGTAACATCAAGGGCTAGTCGCGTGGCGTCGGCGTCGTCCGGGGGACGACCCGTGTCGCCGTCGGTCCCGACCTGCCGCGCCTCTCGCCGGCGGAACGCGAAGTACACGAGCGCGGCGAAGAACGCGAGGCCGAGAACGTCGGCGGCGAGTTGGAGCGGGACCGTCCCACCACGACGACGTGTCAGCCGATAACGGCTGGCACCTACAGGCCCAGCCGAACGTACTCGCTCTCCGGGACTGGCTCGACCTCTTTGCCCTCCTCGTGCCGGACGTAGCTCAGGTAGAACGGCTCGCCACAGCCAGTCCCGTCGTCGCGGAGGGTGCCGTCCTCGCCACAGACGAAGCGCACGCCGTCGGCCGCCTCCACGTCCGCGTCGGCGTCGACGTAGGTCCACCCTTCGAGCGGGTAGGGCGTCACCGACTTGTCGGCGAGGTAGCCCTCGCGTTCGAGTTCGACGATGGCCTCACAGTGGGGGCAGTAGTAGGTGACCGGATACGACATACCCACGGTACGGGCGAGACGCTCTTATACGTCTCCCTTCACCGGACGACGGTGACGGGGACCGGCGACCCGCGGACGACCTTCTCCGCGACGTTGCCGATGAACAACCGGTCCGAGAGGCTGCCGCTGTGAGAGCCGATCACGACCGTGTCGTAGTCCGCGGCGGTTTCGACGATGATCCGTGCAGGAGAGCCGATCTTGACGTCGGTGTCGACGTCGGCGTCGTACTCGGCGGCGATCTCGCGGCCCCGGTCGAGTACGTCGCGTGCCCGCTCTTCGGCCGCCGCCTGCACGTCGTCGGCGAGGGCGAGGTCGGTCGCCGCGCCCATCATGGGCGACGGCCCACCGCTCACGTGGAGGACGGTGATCTCGGCGTCGTCGAACGTGTCGAGCGCGTACCGTAGGGCACCGATCGCCATCTCCGAGTTGTCGACCGGAACGAGGACGCGAAAGCTCATACCTGTTCGTTCGGTGGATGGGGAGATAAGCGCTCGGACGGGATCGACCGGGTCGGCTCGTCGACGCCACCGAAAATATTGTGTGATAATGAAATTTCTGCAACACCACCGTCGAAGGGGCAGTTAGTCGACCGTCGGTTCCGTCGCGCCGGCGTCCGCGTTTCGACCACAGGCCGGAAGGAAGCGCTCGGCCGGGCAGAAGTCGGTGAAGCTACTCTGGAGCAGATTGAGCCCAGCAAACGCCGAGATCGCTAGGAACCACGAGTTGACGAACACCCCGAGGGCGAGCCCGAGGAGTACGACGGTCCCGCCGAGACGCCGAACCTGGAAGTGACACGAACTGGTCATGCACTTGTGTGTAAATAGTGCAATACACAAAACTCTGTCGGGGGCGACGCGGTCGCCGGGGGGACGCCTGCCGTTCGGTACGTTTATTATTCCGACCCGCCGCCTTTGTTGGCATGGGTGGACGACCCCTCGACGTGCTGGAGGCCTCACTGGACGAGGACGTGACGGTACATCTCAAGGACGGCCGGGCCTTTCACGGCATCCTCGGCGGCTACGACCAGCATATGAACATCGTACTCGAACCGGCCGAGGAGGTTGGCGAGGGCATTCTCGGCGAGCCGGAAATCGAGTCGGTCGACAACACAACGATTATACGCGGCGACAACGTCGTGACGATAAGTACATGACCGGAGCAGGAACGCCGTCCCAGGGCAAGAAGAACAAGACGACACACGTCAAGTGCCGACGCTGTGGCGAGAAATCCTACCACGTCCGAAAGAAAGTCTGCTCGTCGTGTGGCTTCGGCAAGTCGGCCAAACGCCGCGACTACGAGTGGCAGAGCAAGGCCGGCGAGTAACGAACCGGCTGGATTCTTTCTCCTCCCGTTCGTCGTCGTTTCCGGCGTCGAGCCGCGTGATTACGAATGCGGCAAGGGCTGCGTGACGCGGGCTAATAGCGTGCCTTTTTACCCCGCGGTACAGTACAAACGCCCATGGCACACGGGCGGGATCACCGTACCCCGAACGGGATGACCGAGAAGTGTGGCGTCGTGGGGGTCTCACTGGCCGACCGCGGCGCCGCGCGTCCCCTGTATTACTCCCTGTATGCGCTTCAGCATCGGGGACAAGAGTCGGCCGGGATCGTGACACACGACGGGTTCCAGCAGCACAGCCACGTCGAGATGGGACTGGTCGGCGACGCGTTCGACGCCGACAACCTCGACCAGTTGAACGGGCGGACGGGCATCGGGCACGTCCGCTACCCCACGTCGGGGGGCGTCAACGCCAGCTGCGCCCAGCCGTTCTCCGTCTCGTTCAAGTCGGGATCGCTCGGCCTCGCGCACAACGGCAACCTCGTCAACGCCGAGGAGATCCGTTCCGAACTGGAGGCGCTCGGTCACGCCTTCACGTCGAACGGCGACACCGAGGTCATCGCCCACGACCTCGCGCGCAACCTGCTGGAGGAGGACCTCGTGCGCGCGGTCAAACGGACCATGAGCCGCATTCACGGCTCGTACGCGCTGACGATCATGCACGACGAGGCCGTTCTCGGCGTGCGCGACCCCGAAGGCAATCGCCCGCTCTGTATCGGGAAACTCGACGATGGCTACGTGCTCGCCTCGGAGTCGGCGGCCATCGACACGCTCGACGGCGAACTCGTCCGCGACGTGGCGCCGGGCGAGCTGATCGTCCTCGAACCGGACGGATCGGGATTCGACTCCTATCAACTCGTCGACCGCGACGCCACGGCCCACTGCTTTTTCGAACACGTCTACTTCGCTCGGCCCGATTCGATCATCGACGACGAACTCGTCTACGACGCCCGGCGGAAACTCGGGCGGGAACTCTGGGCCGAGAGCGGTATCGAGACGGACGTGGTGATGCCCGTGCCCGACTCGGGGCGTTCGTTCGCCTCCGGCTACGCCGAGGCCGCCAACGACGACGGCGCCGACGTGGAGTTCGCCGAGGGGCTGATGAAGAATCGGTACGTCGGCCGGACGTTCATCATGCCGACCCAAGACGAACGCGAACGCGCGGTCCGCCTGAAACTCAACCCGATTCGGAGCACCGTCGAGGACAAGACGGTCACGATCATCGACGACAGCATCGTCCGTGGCACCACCTCGACGCAGCTGGTCGACCTCATTCGGGACGCCGGCGCCGAGGAGGTCCACATCCGCATCGGCGCCCCGCCCATCGTCGCTCCCTGTTACATGGGTATCGACATGGCGAGTCGGGACGAACTCATCGCCGCGGACCGGAGCGTCGACGACATCCGCGAGCGCATCGGCGCCGACAGCCTCTCCTATCTCTCCATCGACGCCGTCGCCGACGTCCTCGGCCGCACGAAGGGAGACCTCTGTCTCGGCTGTGTGACCGGCGAGTATCCCTACGACATCGAGGGCGAGTCGACCGATCGCGACGTGTCCCGTCCCGCCGTCGGGAGCGAGTCCGCGCCGGCGGACGACTGATACGGTTTCTTGTAACTGTTTACCAGTGGTTCGCCGAGGCGGTCCGGCGAATCTCTGGTAATGACTTACAATAAACCGTCTGAGAGCTATCATTCATCCTGAAAATTCGGGATAGATACCGGCAAGTGGACGTGAAACCGGCAATATTTTTGAGGGGGTCGTGTGTACGGCCAAGCGACAATGAGCGAGGAACGCGACGTTCGGCTGGGACGGCGACGGCTGCTGCGGACTGGTGTTGGCGCCGTCGGGGCCGGACTCGTCGGTGTGGGGGCGACCGGAACGGCGACCGCACAGTCCGGACCGTTCGGTGGCTGGATGAGCGACGTGAGCAACTACGACGGCGTCCACGACCGGACGGGCTCCGGCGAAGTGACCGTCGAGGTGGGCGTCGAAGCCAACCAAGGCGCGTTCGGCTTCGGCCCAGCGGCGATTCAGGTCGACACCGGGACGACCGTCGTCTGGGAGTGGACGGGCAACGGCGGCATGCACAACGTCGCCGCCGAGTCCGGCGGCGACTTCTCCAGCGAGTTGAAGCAGGAAGCCGGCTTCACGTTCGAACAGACCTTCGACTCGGAGGGCGTCGTCCAGTACTTCTGCCAGCCCCACCGCGCGCTCGGCATGAAAGGCGTCGTCGTCGTCGGCGACGCCGTTCCCGACGGCGCCGAAGTCGTCAGCAGCGGCGGTGGCGGTGGTGGCGGCGGAGGCGGCGGCGAAGGCGGCAGCAGCGGCGAAGGCGGTGGCGGCAGCGAAGGCGGCAGCAGCGGCGAAGGCAGCAGCGGTGGCAGTCCGGCGAGCAACGTGATGTCGCTGATGGTCGGTGGATCGCTCGTCGCCGCATTCCTGTCACCCATCGTCTTCGGCATCGTGTTGATGCTCCGGGACAAGGACGGTGGCCCCCCGGACGCCACGAGCGCGGGCGCGGAACACGGCGAGCCGACTCACGAGGACTAGTTCTCTCTGCCGGCGGCTTCCCTGGCGACGAAGGCCCGGATGATCGCGCTTTCGGCCCGGTGGAGGCGTTCGCTGGCCGTCGACTTGGCGATGTCGAGGTGGTCGGCGAGGTCCGTCAGCGTACACGTCCGGGGCGTGTCGTAGTATCCGCGCTCGACCGCCGTCTCGACGAGTCGTCGCTGGCCGTCGGTCACGACCGACTCCGAGTCGATGGCGGTGCGGACGGAGAGCACGTCGAACTGGAGCCCCACGGCCCGAAACTGGTCGGCGAGTGACGACAGGCGATCACGCGGCGCCGTGACTTCGAGGTCGGCGACGCCGTCGACGATCGTGACGGGGGGTTCGAACGGGGCCCGCGAGTTTCGGATCGACAGGAGGAGGAGCGGGTCGTCGGTCTCGAACTGGACGAGCGCCCGGTCGTCACTCCGGTAGAGGGTTTCGAACACCCGGACGCCGTCGGTGTCGTCCAGTTGACCGAGGACATCGCCGACATTGGTGGCGGTGATTTCGACCAGTCCGACGCCCGTGTCCTCGTCGGGGAGCGCCGCCAGCACTCGAAACGTCGCGTCCGGAAATCGAGTCGAGAGGTCGGCGATCCAGATGTCCTCGGGGAGCGTGACCGCGAGTTTCGCCGTGGGCATGCCTGCACGGTAGGCAGCCGCGTATATAAGACCGCGAAAACGGAGTGGCACGTCGCAGGTCGCCCGTGGCGGGCGGACCGGCACGAGTGGGATCAGGCGTACTGCGGTCCTTCCTGGCTGGTGCCGTGGGCGTCGGGATCGTATAGCTCCTCGTTCTCCTGCCCGAGGACGTCCACCTCGGCCAGCATCCCCTTCCGAGCGACGCGGCTGAGGGCGTGGTCGACGAGTTTGATCCGCTCGGGCACCGGCGTGTCCATCTCACCGATCATACAGCTCCCCGGCGGCACCTTCATCGTCTGGATGTTCTTGTCGGCGTAGGCCTCGAAGTTCCCGTTCTCGGGGAGGCCGCCGTCGCGGTAGGCCCGCTTCCAGACGTTGCCGATGGGGTGGAAGTTGCTGGAGTAGTTGGGGCCGCCGTCGACCATGAACACCCGGACGCGGTCGCCCTGTTCGACTTCGACGGGGCCGCGGTTGGCGGCCGCCCACGCGTACTTCTCGCCGTTGAGCAGGACGTACGTCGGGTTCTCGTTTTTCATCGACTCGACGTCGAAGCTGTGCTTCCCCTCCTGCCCGGTCTCGCCGTCGGTGTAGACCTCGTGCTGGCCGAAGTAGAGTTCGCGGTCCACATCGGGGAGCCCTCCCTTCGGCTCGACGAGGATCATCCCGAACATGCCCGCACTGATGTGCATGTCGAGGTTCGGCACGGCACAGTGGTAGATGAACGCCCCGGGATAGGTCGCCTTGAACGTCATGGCGTTTTCCGACCCCGGTGCGGCCGTCGTCGCCACCGAGCCGCCGCCGGTGCCGTAGACGGCGTGGAGGTCCACGTTGTGCGGGAGGGCGTTCCCCGAGGAACTCTCGACGGTCAGATCGACCGTATCGCCCTGTCGGACGCGGATCATCGGCCCGGGCACCTGCCCGTCGAACGTCATGTAGTCGAAGGTGACGCCGGGTTCGATCTCGGCGGTCACTTCCTCCATCGTCAGCGTCACCTCGTGGGTCGTCGGCTGGCTCCGGTCAATCGGACCGGGGATATCCGTCGGATCGGCCGCCACCTGATCGGCCGTCGGCGTCGCCGTCTGTTGCTCGACCTGTTGGCGCTGAGCCTCCGTCTCAGCCGCCGTCGGCGCGTTGGTACTGCACCCTGCCACCGTCGCCGCACCACCGATGCCGAGCGCCTGAAGCGCCCGACGCCGGGTCGTTTCGAACATTGGGTGTCACCTCTATCTGGATCATAGGCGGCACACCGTATCAAGCGCGGAGTCGGTTCCTGTGCGGTGGCATCCGTGGCGAACGCGTTCGCTCGACACGTATAAACGGGGGGTGGGGACGGCGAACGGCCCGTCGCGAAGGCCACGAACGGACGGCGGGGCGGATCACCCCGTCAGCAACAGAAGATGAACGGGTAGACGAAGCTCACGCGGTCGTCATCCTCGATTTTCGTGTCGAAGCCGTCGAGGACCTCGTTGAACTTCCCGTTGACGAGCACCCGGGCGTAGGGCTTGGTCTGTTCGCCCTCCGGGTTCTTGTGCCACGTGCCGGGCAGGTTCTCGGGCGGTTTCGCCCAGCCTTCGGTCGTCGCTTCGGCCTCCGTCTCGGCGATCAACATCTCGGCGAGATCCGGTCGTTCGTCGAAGAACGCCTCCAGCAGGTCACGCAGGGTGTCACCCTCGAACGTGAACTCCTGGTGGGGCGTCTCCATCGCGTCGCGGACGTGTCCCGTCGCCCGGAGGTGAACGGTCGTCGTCTTGGCGCCAGTTTCACTCTCGGACTGCGTCGTCGTACTCATGACGGGTCGACATAGGCGGGAATCCCCCGAAAAGCTATCCGCGAACATGTTCGGACGGGGAGAGACGGCGCGTACGGGCCGATTAGTGGGGGGAGCGAACGGGCACCTGCAACGGGCAGACAGCAGGCAGTATAAGTGACTGCCCTGGTGAGGAGTGGGCATGGTGCGCGACCCGCTGTCGGGTGACGATCCGCCCGACCTGCAGTCGGTTCTGGATGCGCTCGACGACGCCGACTGCCGGACCATCATCCAGCACCTCGACGAGCCGATGACGGCGACCGAGGTGTCCGAGGAGTGTGATATTCCCATGTCTACGACCTACCGAAAACTGGACCTGTTGACCGAAGCGTCGCTACTCGTGGAGGGGACGGAGATCAGACCGGACGGCCACCACGCGACCCGGTACCAGCTCGACTTCGAGATGGTCGAAATCGGTCTGACGGACGAACAGAAACTCGACGTGTCGGTCGCCCGGCCGGCACGGACCGCGGACGAGCGGCTGGCGTCGCTGTGGGGGGAGGTTCGCAAGGAGACATGAGTCACCTCGACATCGCCCTCGTGGCCGTCAAGACCGGGACGCTGATACTGGGAAGCCTCATCACGTTCCTCTCGCTCAAGGCGCACCGACGAACCGGCTCGCCCGCACTCCGGGCGCTCGCTATCGGCTTCGGGCTGATTACGGTCGGCGCGCTCCTCGCCGGTGTCGGGCACCAGTTCACGGCGCTCTCGCTCGCCCAGTCCATCGTCATCGAGAGCGCGCTGACCCTCTTTGGATTCGCGGTGATCGTCTACTCGCTGTACGCCGACTAGGGTCAGTACACCACGTACAACAGCACGTAGACGACGTTGCCGAGGACGAACGAGAGCAGCCAGAGGCTCGCCGCGGCGCGCCCGACTCGCGCGTGCGCGGTGTCGGTCAACGCCCCGAGCGGACGCGTGGTCGCGAGCAGGAGGACGTAGTACAGCAGCGGGATGCAGACGACGGCGAGGAGGATGTGGATCGCGAGGATCGGGAGATACACCAGCCGGTAGACGGCCTGCGGCCCGGGGAACTCGGCGGGACCCTCCAGCAGCACCTTGTAGAGATAGAGAACGAGAAAGACGGCGAAGAGGCCGGCCGAGAGCAGCATCATCGTCCGGTGTCTCCGGAACTCGCGTCGGCGGGCGAAGACGACGCCGGCGGCGATCGTGACGATGGCGACGGCGCTGACGACGGCGTTGACGTGCGGGATGGCGTCGAGGACGGGGGCCGAGGCGCGTGGAATGGCACCCCGCGGGATCGCACCGAGGACGGCGCCGAACACGAGCGCCAGCGACGCGAGCGAGAGGATCACAGTGAGTTCGGGGACGCGGTCGCGTGCGTCGAGATGCATAGCTACGTCTCGGCGGGCGACCGACAAAATATCGACGGGTTCCGCCGGTCGGTCGCGGCACCGTCGTCGCGTTCCGGAGAGCGATCCGTGTCAGGTCGAGTGATCGACGGCGGGGAAAAGGAAAGCCATTTCAAATACCCCCGTCAACGAATGAATGCGTACGACAGAACCCATGCGAGCGTGGGTAGCCAAGCCAGGCCAACGGCGCAGCGTTGAGGGCGCTGTCCCATAGGGGTCCGCCGGTTCAAATCCGGTCCCACGCATCGCATCGGCGCGAACGAACGTGAGCGCCGGAAGATGCACGACGGGGTTTGAATCAGGGAGAACGCGCGAGCGTTCGACCGTGGTTCAAATCCGGTCCCACGCATCTCACAGGCGGGAGCGACCCGCCGCCCGCGGAGGCACACGCCGACGCGGCGATGCAGGTGATTCCCATCCGGGACATCACCCACGCACAACTTCTCCCGACACGACCCGGCGAGCGCCGCGCCCGCCGAAGTGTTGACGTACCGGCGCCGCGAACGACGAGCATGCTCGTTCCGCTCCACGCCGTCGTCGGGGTGACGTCACTGAGTCTGCTCGCCGTCGTGAGCGTCGCCGCACTCGGTACGGCGGTCCTTCTCGGACTCGCGTTCGCCGCCTTCGTTCGACGCCGATCACGGCCGTATCTCCTCCTCGTCGCCGCGTTCGCGGCGCTGCTCGGCCGCTCGGCCGTCGTCGCCATCAGCGCGCTCGGACTGCTGTCGCCGACCAACCACCACCTCTTCGAACACGGCCTTGACGTCGTGCTCGTCGCCCTCGTCGTCGCGGCGGTGTACTACGCTCGAACCGTTCGGCGGGAGGTGTCGACGTCGTGACGACCCAGCGCGACCGCATCCACCGGTACGTCGCGGGCCACCCGGGCGTCCACTTCAACGAACTGGGCCGCGAACTCGACCTCGCGACGGGACAACTCCAGTACCACCTCAAGAAGCTCCGGCGCGCCGACGACGTCGTCGCGGAGTCGCTGTACGGTCGGACGCACTACTACACCCCCGAGTACGGCGACTGGGAGCGCGGCGCCGTCGCCGTGTTGCGCCGCGAGACGGCGCGGGACGTGTTGCTCTATCTGATCGAGGTGGGGCCGAGCGCACCGGCGCCCGTCGCCACCGACCTCGACATCGCCCGGAGCACGCTGGAGTGGCACCTCGACCACCTGATCGAGCAGGATCTCGTCGAGAAGCGGCGTGACGACCGGGGACGCGTGACGCTCGCGCTGTCCCGCCCCGCCGAGACGGCCGACCTGCTCCGGTCGATCGAACCGTCGATTCCCGAGCGGCTGGTCGACCGGTTCGCGCGGCTGGTCGACAACCTGGTTGGCGAGTGAGCGGGGACAGTCACTGCGGCGTTCGAGACACGAACCACAATCCGCTTTTGTTCGAGGCGCCAAACGCCGGGGAATGGCTTTCGACGGCGACATCGGCACCTCACGCCGAGCGATCCTGAAGGCCGCCGTCGCGGCCGGCGGCGCGAGCGCCCTCGCCGCCTGTCTCGACCGCGCGAGCGACGACCCCGTCCCGACGGGTGATCCGGCAGCCAAGCCCGCCCGGCAGCACGCTTGGCGCGAGTACGTCCGGCACGACGACCACGGCAACACGCAGTTGCCCAGCCACCAGATCCTCCTGTACCTGACAGTCGACGGGACGGGGCCGCCCTCGACCGACGAGCGCGACGCCCTCGCGGAGACGCTCGATGCGCTGGACCGCGCGTACGCGTGGAGTCACGAAGGGGTCCTCCACTCCATCGCCTACTCGCCGGCGTACTTCGATCGCTTCGACGACTCGCTTCCGGTTGCCCTCCCCGAACCGACGGCGCTGTCGCCGTTCGAATCCCCCACCTTCGACCGGCAGGACGCGGTGCTCCACCTCGCGAGCGACCGGGCCGACGCCGTCCTCGAAGCCGACCGCGCCCTGCGGGGGGAGCGCGACGAGGCTAACGGCGTCCCGGTGCCGTCGCTGCCCATGACCGTCGACTCCCGACGGACTGGCTTCGTCGGCGCCGGCTTGCCGGCCCAACACCAGGACGCGGCGGGCATCCCCGACACCAAGCCCGTCCCCGAGGTGTCGCCGCTGTTCATGGGCTTTGCGGCCGGCTTTCGCGGGAACCAGGCGACCGAAGACGACGTCACCATCGAGTCGGGACCGTTCGCCGGCGGGACGACGAAGGTGATCGCCAACCTCCGCCAGCGACTCGCGGACTGGTACGAGGAGCAGTCCCACGAGGAGCGAGTGATGGAGATGTTCAGCCCCGGCCACGCCGAACGGGGGCTGGTCGAGGGCATCGGCGACAACCTCGGCGCCGACAGCGAGATCGACCAGTTCGTCGACGACGTCGAATCGGACGCGCGGACGTACGGCCGCGTCGGGCACGCCCAGAAGGCAGCGCGGGCGAACCGCGACGACGCGGGCGAGGTGCGTCTGCTCCGCCGCCACTTCGAATCGACCGACGACATCGGCTCGGACCAGCCGGTCGCGAGTCTCCACTTTCCCTCGCTCCAGCGCCATCTCACGGCGTTCGAAGAGGTCCGCCGGGCGATGAACGGCACCGACCTGACCGAGGTGACGCCGGCGATTCGCCAGCGGGTCAACAACGGTATTCTGGAGTACATCTTCGTGCGGCGGCGGGGCTACTTCCTCGTCCCGCCGCGTCGGCATCGCGCGTTTCCGACGCCCGAGCCATGACGCGTTCGAGAAACGGACCAGAACCGGTTTGCAGTCCCAAGTCGGAACGGGACGTATGAAGCGTCGCGGACTGCTCCGGGCGGGGGGTGGCCTCGTGCTCGCCGGATCGCTCGCCGGCTGTTCCAGCCTCGTCGAGACGCGCGCGGTCGGTGTGCCGCCGGTGCCGGAGAACCGCCCCGACGGCGTCTACCATCCGAGCCACGTCGAAGGGATGGACATGGTCGGCACGGCCAGAAGCGGCGACTACGCACTCGGGCTGTTCTACAGCTACCCCCACCGGTTCTGGAACGTCAACGGCAACAGCGTCTCGCTGACCGAAATCGACGGCGACGACGCCGTCCACCTGATGGCGAGCGTCTGGGACCCCGAGACGGAGGCGGTCCTGCCGGACACCGGCCTGTCGCTCGAAATCTACCGCGACGGCTCGCTCGTCTCACAGGAGGCCATCTACCCCATGCTCTCCCAGCCGATGGGCTTTCACTACGGCGCGAACTTCGGGCTGGAGGGCGACGGCAGCTACGAGGTTCGGTTGCACGTCGGCGCGATGTCGACCCGTCGGACCGGGGCGTTCGCCGACCGGTTCGGCGAGCCCGCGACCGCCACGATCCCGTTCGAGTACAGCGAGGCGGCGAAAAACGAGATATCGTTCGAGGTGTTCGACGACGAGGCGGCGACGCCGGGCGCGGTCGACCCCATGTCGATGGACGCGCTCCCGAGCGCCTTCGCCCCGCTCGAATCCAATCTGCCGGGGCGCGTGCTGGGGTCGACGATGAGCAACGACGCCCGACTGGTCGCCACCGCGCTGGAGACGCCGCCGGAGGGCGTCGGCGGCGAGGGAACGTATCTCGCCGTCTCGGCCCGCACCCGCTACAACCGGATGGTGATTCCGGCGATGGGGCTCGCCGGGACGCTCGCCCGCGACGGCGAGACGGTGTTCGACGGCGAGTTGGCGCGGACGCTCGACCCCGAATTGGGCTACCACTACGGTGCGGTCGTCGACGGCGTCGAGTCGGGCGACGAACTCACGCTGTCGGTGACCGTACAGCCCCAGACCGCCCGCCACGAAGGGTACGAGACGGCCTTTGGCGGGCTCATGGGCGGGATGCCGGACGTGTCGATTCGGGTGGCGTGACCGGAGACGGTACCGGGAACCGGTGGAGCGAACGGCAAGAGATTTATCCGTCGACGCCGTTGTCCCGTCAATGGCAGGCCCTCTGACCGACGCCCTCGCGTGGGCCGTCGTCGCCACGTTTCTCGCCGGGACGGTCCTCCGGTGGCGGGGCAACGATCACGCGCGAACGGTGATGATCGGGGCGTGGGGCGTCTTCGCCCTCTTCTGGGCAGCGCTCGTCCCCCACTTCGCGTTCGTCCAGAAGAGCTTCGTGGAGGGCTTCCTCTCGCTCGCGGCCGTCCCCGCGTCGCTGTACGTCGGCTACCTGCTCTATCGGGGGCGTGACTCCCTGTTCGTCCTCTCGCGGGCCATCGCCGTCATGGGCGTGGTCTACCTCCCCTTCGAGACGATTCCGGCACTGACGGTCGGCGGTCTCTCGCTGCCGTCGCCCCGACACGTCCTGATCTCGCATACGACCGGCCAGACCCAGTGGGCGATGGAGCTCCTGGGCTACGAGCCGACGCTCGTCGAGGGTGATCAGGGGTATCTGAACACGTTCAAATTCGTCACCGACGGCGGGCACACCATCCTGTTCTCGATCATTCTCGCGTGTACGGGGCTGGGTAGCATCGCCATCTTCGTCGGGCTGATCGCCGCCGTCGAGGCGCCACTCGGCCGCAAACTCCGCGCGCTCGCCATCGCCGTCCCCGTCATCTACGTCCTCAACATCGCACGGACGACGTTCATCGGCCTGATGTTCGGCAAGCAGTACATGCAGTGGTTCGTCGACGAGGTGCTGTTCCTGTTCGGCGGGACCGATCCCTACAAGGTGTCGTTCTATCTCTCCGATCGGGTCATCAGTCAGGTGCTCGCCGTCGTCGCCCTCGTCGGCGTCACGTATCTCGTGGTTCGGGAACTCCCCGAACTGCTGACCATCGTCGAGGACGTGCTCTACATCGTCACGCGTGAGGAGTACGACCTCCGGGAGGCGCTCGACCTGCCCGAGCGGGGCGACATGGGTCCGGGCGCCGACTGAGAACCCGTCGCATCGGCAATTGGCCGGCCACGACTCGTGACGCCTCCGTTTTCTGTCGCTGATAATTATGTCGAGTCATTTTTCACTCACATCTTCGAAACAGCATTACCGACACTCGTCGGACGGGAAACGACGATGGTGGAGACAGACGAATCCGAGGAGACGATACGCACGCTCGTGGTCGACGACGAACCCGGGTTGGCGGATCTCGTTGCGGCCCACCTCGAACGGGCGGACGACAGAATCGAGACCGCGGTCGCCACCAGCACTGCGGACGCGCTCGCGACGGTCGAAGCGGCCGACGCCGCCTTCGACTGTGTCGTCAGCGACTACGAAATGCCCGACGCCGACGGGCTCGCGCTGCTCGAAGCGATCCGGGCCGACCGTCCCGACCTTCCTTTTATCCTCTTTACCGGTCAGGGGTCCGAACGCGTCGCCAGCCGGGCGTTCTCGGCCGGTGCGACGGATTACCTGCGGAAAGACGGACGGAGCGATCAGTACACCATGCTGGCCAACCGCGTGACGAAGTACGCCGAACGGGCGCGGGCCAAGCGCCAGCAGGAACGCCACCTCGCGGCCATCGAGAGCGCCCACGAAGGGATCGCCATCCTCGACGCAGACGGCCAGTTTCGCTACGTCAACGAGGCGTACGCCAACCTCTACGGCTACGAGCCGGCGGAGATGGTCGACGAGGACTGGGCGCTGATCTACCCCGACGACGAGGTGTCGTTCGTCCGGGACGAGATCATCCCCGTCGTCGAGCGGACGGGCGAGTGGAGCGGCGAGACGACCGGCCTCCGCGCCGATGAGAGTACGTTCATCGAGGAGCATACCGTTTCAAGAACGCCGAACGGCGACCTCGTCTGCACCGTCGTCGACATCACCGACTGGAAACAGCGGACGGAAGAGCGGGACCGGTATCGGACGCTCGTGGAGTCGCTGAACGATCCGGTCTACATCCTCGGACCGGGGGGACGATTCCTCTACGTCAACGACGCGTTCGTCGATCTGGTGGGGTACGATAAGGAGACGATCCTCGGGTCGGCACCCGACCTCATCAAGGACGCCGGGACCGTCGAGCGAGCCGAACGCCAGTTGGGCCACCTCCTCTCCGACGACGGTCCCGACAGCGTCACCTTCGAGATGGAGATCGAACCCAAGGACGGCGACCCGATCCCCTGCGAGGATCACATGGGCGTGTTGCCCTACGAGGGCGATCAGTTCCGGGGATCAGTGGGTGTGCTTCGGGACGTGAGCACCCGGGAGGCGCGCGACCGCGAACTTCGAGAGCACCGGGCGCTGCTCGAACAGAGCCTCGACGCCCTCGACGACGTGTTCTTCGTCTTCGGCCCGGACTGCAAACTCGTCCGGTGGAACGACCGCCTCCCCGAGGTGACGGGCTACTCGGACGACGAACTCGACGGCATGCACCCGGGGGAGTTCTTCCCCGACGACCACGTCTCGCGGATCGAAGCGGCCGTCGAGGAGGTGTTCGAAACCGGGAACGCGGGGGTTCGCGCCGACTACCTGCACGGAGACGGGACGCGCATCCCCTACGAGTTCAACGCGACGCGCCTCGACGGCCCGGACGGCGACGTCCTCGGCTTCGCCGGCATCGGTCGCGACATCAGCGAGACGCTGGAGTACGAACGCCGGCTGGAGCGGCAGAACGAGCGCCTCGAGGAGTTCGCGAGCGTCCTCAGTCACGACCTCCGCAACCCGCTCAACGTGGCCGAGGGACGACTCGAGATCGAGCGCGAACCGCGAGAGAGCGATCACCTCGACGCCGTCGCTGAGGCGCACGAGCGGATGGAGACGCTGATCGAGAAGCTGCTGACGCTCGCACGGGACGGCGACATCGCGACGGATCTGCAGTCGGTCCCGGTCGACGCGGTGGCCGCTGAGAGCTGGGAGACGATGGCGACCGAAGAGGCGTCGCTCGTCGTCGCGGACGAACTCACCGTCGAGGCGGACGAGAGCCGTCTTCAGCAGTTGTTCGAGAACCTGCTGCGAAACGCCGTCGACCACGGACCGGTGGGCGTGACCGTCCGTGTCGGCGCCCTGCCGGACGGCCGGGGCTTCTACGTCGCCGACGACGGGCCGGGTATCCCGGTCGACGAGCGCGACCAAGTGTTCGAGAGCGGTTACACCACCGGCGGCGAGGGGATCGGCGCGGGACTGAGTATCGTCGAGCGCGTCGTCGACGCCCACGGGTGGTCTATCCGCGTGACCGAGAGTCGGGACGGAGGTGCGCGGTTCGAAATCGCCACCGACGGCGGGGTGTGAAGCCGGCCTCAGACCGGCTCCACGAGGTCGGCGGGCGCGCCCCCGAGCGTCCGGAGGGCGTCGGCCTCGACGTGGTGGAGGTCGCCGGGGAGGACCAGCAGGTGAAGCGGGTCACCGAAGTCGCGGGTCGCGAGCGCCGAGAGGCGGTCGGCGTCGACGACCGGCTCCGGGCTCCCCGCACGGGCGACGACGACGGCGAGACGGTCGGGCCACTCCGTCGCCAGGAGGTCGGCGGCCACGTCGGCGGTCATGTACGTCTCACCGGCGTCGCTGCCGCGGCCGTCGTCGACCTTGATGTCGAGGTAGACGAGCGTGTGGAGGCCGCGCTCGCGGTTGGCCGCGACGCTGTCGACGACCGATTTCGGCACCGCGTCGCCGCCGTGGGCCCGCGGGAAGGGGAGCGTGACGGCCTTCCCGAAGCGGTAGTTCTGGAGACCGGTGAGTCCGCTGGCGGCCTGTGCCGCCGAGACGCCGTGGACGACGCGCGTGTCGATGCCGCGCTCCATCGCCCGCAGGCGGAGGTCGACGTGGGTGGTCGAGATCATGGTGTCGCCGGCGGTGAGGAAGACGACATCGTCCGTCTCGGCGGCGTCGAGGATCGGCGCCGGGTTGCGTTCGACGCCCGCCCGGTCGCGGACCTCGACGTCGACGCCGTGGTGGGCTTCGAGTTTCGACACGCTCGTGCCGACGAGACGGCTGGTGTAGAACTCCGCGAATGCGCGGTCGGCCGACCGGAGGGCGTCCCGCCCCTCGACCGTGATCGACCGCTCGTCGTAGAGACCGAGCCCGACGAAAGTGAGCATGGGGACTGTACCGTGGCGACGAGTAAAAGCGAGATGGTCGCGGGCGGGGACGCAGCGGCGCGGCGCGGGGACGGGACGTCAGGTGCGTCTCGCGCGTGCCTGCCGAACGTCCGCACCGTCGCGGACCAGATCCTCACAGTTCGGACAGACACGCGGTTCGGTCATACCGGTCGGGGCGAACACTCGGACGTAGTCGTCGGTGACGAACGAGCCACAGTTCTGACAGCTCGGCATACGTTCGCATGAGTGAGGTGCATTGACATGTACGTTACGGCCGTCCTCGTGGCCGGCGGCCGTCGCTCGGACCGGAGGCGAGCCGCCGTCGGGGGACGCCCCGTTTGAAGTAACCCGGGAGCCAACGGCCGGTCATGTACGACGCGATACTCGTCCCGACGGACGGCAGCGAGGGGGTCGACCGAACGCTCGAACACGCGCTGGAACTGGCCCGGAACCACGACGCCACGGTCCACGCCCTCTACGTCGTCGACCGCCGGTTCGAACTCGCGGCCGACGAGGACCGTGAGGACCTGATCGAGCAGTTGACCGACCGGGGCGAAGCGGCCGTCGCGGCCGTCGCCGACGCCGCCGCCGACGCCGGCGTCGACGCCGTGACGAGTGTCCGCGAGGGCATCCCGTACAAGACCATTCTCGGCTACGCGGCGGAGGCCGACATCGACGTGATCGTGATGGGAACTCACGGCCGCACCGGCCGGGACCGACTCGCCCACCTCGGAAGCGTCACCGACCGCGTCGTCGAGAACGCCGCCTCGCCGGTGTTCGTCGTGAACATCGGCGACGGCGACGGCGACGGAGAGTGAGCGACTACGCGCCGCTATCGCGTTCCTGCGCGTCGACGACGGCCACGCCCGCGAGGTTGACGATGTCGTTCACCTCGTCGCCCCGTTGCAGGACGTGGACCGGCTTGTCCATGCCGACCAGCATCGGGCCGATAGCGTCGGCGCCGCCGAGCCGTTGTAACAACTTGTAGCCGATGTTCCCGGCTTCGAGATTCGGGAAGATCAGCACGTTCGCCGGCTCCTCCAGCTCCGCGAAGTCGTACGTGCCCTCCAGTACGTCCTCGACGACGGCGGTGTCGGCCTGCATCTCGCCGTCGACGGGGAAGTCGGTGGTCGGATCGTCCCGGAGCGTCTGCGCCGCCCGCCGGGGTTTGCGCGTCCCCCGATTGTCGACGCTCCCGAAGTTGGAGTACGAGAGGAACGCGGCACGGGGTTCGACGTTGAACCGGCGGGCGAGGTCAGCCGTGTGGCGGCCGATCTCTGCCAACTCGGCCGCGCCGGGGTCCTGGTTCACCGTCGTGTCGGCGACGAAGAGCACCCGGTTTTTGAACGTGAGCATGTAGACGCCGGCGGCGTACTCGGCGTCCTCGGCCGTCCCGATCACCTGTAGCGGCGGCCGCAGCGCCGACGGGTAGTGGTGGGTGAGTCCCGTCAGGAGGGCGTCGGCGTCGCCCATCTCGACCATCACGCTCCCGAAGTAGTCCGTATCCGTGCGGACGAGATCCTCGGCCTCGACGCGGGTGATCCCCTTGCGTCGCCGCGCCTCGTACAGGTGGTCGGCGTAGGCGTCGAGGTCGGCGTCGGCGGGGTCGACGACTTCGGGGTCGAAGTCGAGACCGAGATCGGCCACGCGCCGACGGATGGTGTCCCGATCACCCAGCAGGATGGGCCGGGCGATGCCTTCCTCGACCATCTGCGAGGCGGCGCGGATCGTCTTCGCGTTCGTCCCTTCGGCGAGGGCGATCCGCTTTGGGTCCGTCTTCGCCTTGTTGAGGACGATCCGCATCATCTCGCGGTCCTTTCCCAACCGCGCCTCGAGTTCCTCGACGTAGACGTCGAGGTCGCGGTCGATCCGGGCGACGCCGCTCTCGACGGCGGCCCGGGCGACGGCGGGCGCCACCTGGAACAGCACCCGGGGGTCGAGCGCCTTGGGGATCAGATACTCGGGACCGTACCGGAGCGGTTCGTCGCCGTAGGCCTTCGCCACCGCGTCGGGCACGTCCTGTCGGGCGAGATCGGCGAGGGCGCGGGCGGCGGCGACCTTCATCTCCTCGTTGATCTCCGTCGCCCGCACGTCGAGGGCGCCCCGGAACATGAAGGGGAAACAGAGGACGTTGTTCACCTGATTCGGGAAATCCGAGCGCCCGGTTGCGGCGAGGACGGTGTCGTCCCGGGCGGCCCGCGCCTCGTGGTACCCGATTTCGGGCTCCGGATTGGCCATCGCGAAGACGATGGGGTCGCGGGCCATCGACCGAACCATCGCCTCGTCGACGAGGCCGCCGACGGCGAGGCCGACGAAGGCGTCCGCGCCGTCCATCGCGTCGGCCAGATCACCGGCCGGACGGTCCTGGGCGAACGCCGCCTTGTAGTCGTTGACCGTGCCCGCGTCGGCGCGGTCGGTCGTGACGATACCGCCGGTGTCGACCAACGTGATGTTGTCGCGGGGGACGCCGAGCGAGACGTAGAATTCGGCGGTGGCGATGGCGCTGGCGCCGGCGCCCGCGAAGGCCACCTCCAGTTCTTCGAGCGCCTTGTCGACGATGTCGACGGCGTTGAGCAGGGCCGCCCCGGAGACGATGGCGGTGCCGTGCTGATCGTCGTGGTAGACGGGGATCGACATCCGCTCGCGCAGCCGCTCCTCGATCTCGAAGCACTCGGGCGCCTTGATGTCCTCGACGTGGATGCCGCCGAAGGAGGGTTCGGTCAGCGAGACGGCCTCCACGATGGCGTCGGGGTCGTCGGTGTCGAGTTCGAAGTCGAAGACGTCGATGTCGGCGAAGCGCTTGAGCAGGACGCCTTTCCCCTCGATGACGGGCTTGGAGGCCTGCGCGCCGATGTCGCCGAGGCCGAGGACGGCCGAGCCGTTCGACACCATCCCGACGAGGTTGCCTTTCGAGGTGTAGGTGTAGGCGTCGGTCGGATCGTCGGCGATGGCGCGGCAGGGCGCGGCGACCCCGGGCGAGTAGGCGAGGCTCAGGTCGCGTTGCGTGCTGGTCGGTTTCGTCGTCTCGATGGCGACTTTCCCCGGCGGATCGCGCCGGTGGTAGTCGAGGGCGTCTTCGTCGAGTCCCATACGCGCCCCACGGAGCGTCGTCGGATAAAGGATGATAGCAGGCGCAAAATCAGCCGTCGGCCGCGAGCCACGTCCCGGCGAGATCGGTCGACCAGTCGGGGCGGCGCTCCCACGGCACGTCCAGTGGCAGCGCGGTAACGACGGTCGAACCGGCCCGGAGGCGGTAGGCGTAGATAGTGGTGCCGGCCGCGTCGTAGAAGACGCGTTCCCACTCCCGACCCGCCAGCGACGTGACGCCCTCGGCGCCGACGGCATCGGTCGGTTCGGTCGCCGCCCGTGCCGCCTCGACGGAGTCGAACCCCTCGACGTACACGGGCGCGGAGTTCCACCCCGGGCCGACGGTGCCGACGACGAGGGTGACGCCGACCGTCCTGTCCTCGGATTTGACCGGGCCGAACAGGTTCGTCAGCGCCGGTTCGAAGTCGTCCAGTCGCTCCCGGAACGACTTCTCGTCGATGAGGAGTCCCACGCCGTCGTCGCCGTAGGCGTAGAGTTCGTTCAGATCGGGTTCGTTCGTGTGGTCGTCGACCGTGTGCGTCGTCTCGTGGGCGTGCGCGTGAGTGAAAAACCGATGGCCGCTCGGGAACTCGTGCGTGTGCTGATCGACCCCGTCGTTCGCCGTCGAATCGTCGAGGTCGGGGTGTGCCCACGTCACGAAATCGTCGTCCTCGCTCACGAGGGCGACGATTCGGTCCGTCGCACCGCTCGGCACCAGCAGGTCGTACAGGGTGTCGTAGACCGGGCGGCGCGACAGTTCGTTCGAGATGTACGTGTTGGAGCGGACGCGCTGGCAGAACGACTTCGCGCGCGCGAGGGCGGTGTCCTGGTACCCACGGTCCCCGCGGGAAACTCCCCGCTCGAAATCGCGGACGAAGACGTTGTTGCCGATACGGAGCGCCGGTGCGACCGCGAAGTGTGGGGTGAGCTTCGACTGGACGAACTCCGCGAGGTCGGTCGACGCCGACCGGAAGGCCTCGACGTCCGCCTCGGTCCGCTCGTCGGCTGCCTGGATGTCCGCGATCACGTCGTAGACCCTGCCGACGTTGACCCGGAACTGGGCGATCGTCGGGTCGTACTCGGTTCGGAACCACTCGAACTCCGAGAGGATATCCGTCGTCGCGGCGGCTGTTTCGGCGTTGGCGACGGGCGTCGGGGTCGGAGTCTCCGTCGCCGTGGCCGTGGGTTCATCCGTGGTCGGTTTGGGGGTGGCCGTCGCCGCCGATCCCCCACCGCTGGACGGGTTGCTGTCCGCCCGTGTACCGTCGTCGCCGCCGAAACAGCCGCCGAGCAGGTTCGACTGGGCGAGCGCGACTGCCGCGAGGAGGCCGCGTCGCGTGAAGGACATTCGGTGGAGAGGAGACCGGGCGGACAATTAGCGCTTGTGGCCCCGCTCTCGGGGCTGATAACTGCGGACAGCGTATCAGTGCCGGCTATCGCGGTCGGCAACAGCCCGTGACCCGTTACAACGGCCCGTAACTGGGTCACCTCGTTCACGAGCGCTACTCTCTTGTGCCATGGTGTCGTATCGCACGGTATGAACGTGCCACCGCTGACGACACCCGAGGGGCTGTTCGACTATCTGATGGCGTTTCTCGTACTCGCCGCAGTACTCGCGTACGCCATCCTGTACTTCGGCGGGTGAGCACCCTCCCGGGTAACGTTCATCATAATGTGCGCGAAACGGGTGGTGGTGCAACACCAATGACAACCGAAGACGTACTAGACCACCACCTCGACGCGTTCACCGCACAGGACCTCGACGAGTGTCTCGTCGACTACACCGACGACTCGGTCGTCATCACCAACATGGGCGTGTTCCGGGGGCTCGACGAAATCGAGGAGCTGTTCGCCGGCCTGTTCGAGGAGTTCTCGCAGGCGGGCTCGACGATCGAACTCGACGAGAAGACGATCGAAGACGAGTACGCCTACATCGTCTGGCACGGCGAGACGCCCGACAACGACTACGAGTTCTGTACCGACACGTTCGTCGTCGAGGACGGGACGATCCACCGGCAGACGTTCGGCGGCAAGATCGAACCGAAGGCCTAGAGCCGGACGAACACGCGACCGTCACCGTGGACGGTCACGGTGGCCTCCTCGACGTCGAACGTCACGGTTACCGTCGTCGACGACCCGCCGACGAGGTTGTCGAGGGCGTCGGGGTCGACGTAGTCGAAGAGGGGGTCGATCCCCCCGTCGAGTGCCGTCTCCAGCGTCTCGGCGACGGCGATGCTGGGCGGATATCCGTCGTCGTCGAATCTCGTCGTGTACGCGTCGTGCTCGTCGCTCCAGGAGACACCGAACATGTGGATCACGGACGGATCACGCTCCCGGTCGGTCCGCCCGAGCGGCTCGGCCGGTCGGACAGTGCTGACGTGTCGATTCCTCGTGGGGACCAGGGCGTGATACGTCCGAACATGTGGAAAGGGACCTGTTCGCTGCGCTAATCGGACCTAGCCGTGTCGTCACAATATGTCTTTTGGCCTGCGATCTCAGGTCTCCAGCACCTCGATCAGGTTCCCCTCCGGATCGCGGACGAAACAGATGCGGGTGCCGCTTTCGGTCGTTCGCGGCCCGCTCAACGTCGTGACGCTCGGATCGAGGTCGGCGTAGAAGTCGTCCAGATCGTCGACGGCGAGCCCCAGATGTTTCGCGCCGGGTTGGTTCACGTCCCCGCCGGTCGCGTCGGCGCCCTCGGGGTCGTACTCGACAAGTTCGATCCGGGCGCCGTCGAGGACGAAGTGGGCGAACCGGCCAGTCGCGCCGTCGATTCCGACGCCGTCGGCGAACGCCTCGCCACCGACGGTGAATCGCTCGGGCGGGGCGAAGTCGAACGTGTCCCGGTAGAACTCGACCGCACGGTCGAGGTCGGTCACGGTCACGCCGAAGTGGTGTGGGGCGAGTCGGGTCACGTCACTCCGGCGGACGGCCGGCGACAAAGTCACTTCGGTCCGACGGGCCGTACGCTTACGACCCTCCCTCCCGACGTACGCGGTATGACGTTCGTCGTTCCGTTCGACGGATCGGAACTGGCCGAGACTGCCCTGGTGCGAGCCGTCGAGTTCGGCACCGTCCTCGACGAGCGGATCGTGGCAGTCAGCGTGATTCCGGCCGACAACGCGTCGTACGCCCGAGAGAACGACTGGCTCGATCCGGAGGAGTCGTTCGACCTCGACACCGCTGTGGCACGGCTCCACGAGGACGTGGCAGCCCACGCACCGAGCGCCGAGTTCCGGTACGACGTCGTCGGTCGACGGGCGACGCCGGGAACGATCGCCAGTCGGATTCGGGAAGCGGCCAGAGACGTGAACGCGTCGATGGTGTTCGTGGGGAGCGAGAACGCCGGCCGTCTCGTCTCGTCGCTGAGTAGCGTCGGCGACACCGTCGCCGCCGACGACGCGTACGACGTGGTGATCGTCCGACACCGCGAACCGTCGAAAATCGAGCAGGTCAACGACGCCTCTCCTTTCCGCGAGTCGAAATCCGACTTCTACCGCTAACCCGTCGACGGCGACGAGTCACACGCACGCCGGACGGCCGTCTGACGGAGCTATTTGTAGGCCTCGCGCGTGACATCAACTCCATGGACGAGGGAGACGGACTCGCGGAGATGGAGACAGTGACCGTCGAACTGGACTCGGAGACGCTGGCGGAAGTCGACGACATCGCCTTCTCCGACCACCGGGACAATCGGGCGGCAGCCATCCGGACGCTCCTCGACGAGTGGCTGAAATCCGACGACGAGTGAGACGGATTGTTGTGACTGACGACGACGCGTACGAGACGGCCGACTAGTCGTCGGCGAACGTGACGTTTCGAAATTCGAACCGAGCCCCGCCCGTCGCGCTCTCGGTCAGCGTGTGCGACCAGCCGTGGGCGTCGGCGGCCGCGCGGACGATAGCGAGTCCGAGTCCGCTCCCGCCGCCCGTCGTGAACGCCGCCTCGAAGACGCGTTCGCGAATCTCCGGCGGGATGCCGTCGCCCGTATCCGCGACGTAGAACCCCCGTTCGTCGTCGAGGCGGCCGACCGTGACGTCGATGGGCGTGGACCCGACCGTCACCTGACCGCTGGTCGATGCGTGGTCCGCATCGTCGGCAGCCGTCGGCCGGTTGCTCGTGGAGCCGTGCTCGGCGCTGTCGACGGCTTCGCCGTCACCGGCCTGCGGCCGGTTGCCCGAGGAGCTTCGCTCCTCACTGTCTGCCCGAGGAATCTCCGATTCCTCGGTGTCACCGGACCCTGTCCGGTTACTCGTGGAACCGTGTTCCACGCTGTCGTCGGCCTCCGGCCGACTGCCCGTGGAGCCGTGCTCCACGCTGTTCCGAAACAGGTTCTCGAACAGCGTCTTGAGTCGCCCTCGGTCGGCGTGGATAGTCACGTCGGCGGTGACGGTCAGGGTCGCGTCGCCGGTCGCTACCATCGCCCACGCCTCCTCGGCGGCGGTCGCGAGGTCCACGGTCGTCGGCGAGACGGCCTGGTCGCCGCTCTGGGCGAGGGCGAGCATGTCGGCGAGGATGGCGTCCATCCGGTCGTGTGCGTCGGCAACGAGCCCCAGCTCGGACAGGTCGCCCGTCTCTTGTGCCAGTTCGACATACCCCTGTGCGACGTTGAGCGGATTGCGGAGGTCGTGGCTGACGATACTGGCGAACTCGTCGAGTCGGCGGGTTTTCCGCGCCAGTTTCGCCCGTGCCTCCCGAATCCGCACGTCGTAGCCACCGACGACCAGCCCGATGCCCGCGCCGTAGGTGACGAACATCAGGCTGACGAAGCCCTGATCCTCCAGGGCGGTGCCCTCGGCGAACTGGTACTGGACCAACAGCAGTACCAGCAGGAGCGTGACGACGGCGCCGGATCCGCACCAGCCGACGAGACGCCACGGCGACACGTCCGTCCACGTCCGGCGGTCGATCCAGAGCCCGACGGACAGGATACCCAGCGCGACGATAACGGGGATCACGGAGCCGTAGAACACGGCGGGGAGGTTGGAGCCGAACTCCTCCGCCGCGTGAACGGCGTGGAGACTCACCAGCACCACGCCGAACCCTCCGACGACGGCACCGGCGCCGCGCGCCGACGAGTCACCGACAGACGAGCGCATACCCCCCACTCTACGCGACCGACGCGGAATATACTCTTCCCCTCGAATCAGTCCTCGTCGGCCTCGGTTTCGACGACTTCGATCACCGACAACGGCACGTCACGGAGGGCGCCGCCGACCTCGCTTTTCGCGATGCGGGTGGCGTGATTCTCGCCGTCGGCGTTGAACACCTCGATTTCGAGGAGGAGACCGACCAGCGCGGTGTTGGCGGCGATGAAGGCGGAGTCGAACGGTTCGCCACAGGCCGGACAGGGCGTGACGCCCACTTCGACCTCGACGTACTCCTTGTCCTGTTCGTTGAGTCGCTTGCCCGCTTCGCTGACGGCGACGCCGATGGCGTCGTCGACATCTTCCACGTCGCGGACCAGCCAAGCCGCCTCCATGGCGACGAGATAGTTGCTCATACGCCCCGAACGCCGTCGAGTACCTCGTGTCTTGTGGTTCCCGGCCGGGACCGTATCAGATCGGATAATTCGGCCACGACCTTTAAGAGGCTAGTCGTGGGCGTATCTGTACCGAGCGAGTGATGAGCAAACAGAGGGGGACCGTGACAGGGAGAGACAGCGATGCGTCGTCCGAATCGGTGGCCCGCCCCGACGAACCGACGGAGCAGGAGGTGTTCGACATCCTGTCGAACCGTCGCCGTCGGTACGCGCTGTACGCGCTCGCGGACGATCGGACGGCGACGATCGGTTCGCTGGCCGAACGGATCGCGGCCTGGGAGAACGATCGTCCCGTCGAGGAGGTCACGTCGGCGGAGCGCAAACGGGTCTACACGGCGCTGCAGCAGTCACATCTGCCGAAACTCGAACGCACGGGACTGATCAGTTTCGACCGCGAGAGTGGCCGCGTCCGGCCGACCGACACCGTCCAGCAGATGGACATCTATCTCGAAATCGTCGGCGAGGAGCAACTGTCGTGGGATCAGTACTATCTGGGGCTGTCGGCGGTGTCGGTCGGTATCGTCGTCGCCGTCTGGCTCGACCTCCCCGTCTTCGGTGCCGTCTCGCCGCTGATCTGGTTAACGATCGTCGCGGCCGCTTTCGCCGTCTCCGCGACCGTGCACAACTACCGTTCGGCGGGGCTCGACACCGCCGACGAACCGCCGGAAGTCAGCCGTCGGTCCTGAGACCACGGCTCGGACGGCCGACGAGGATCAGACTCCCGAGCAGCAGGAGCGCAGTCACCGGCGCCACGTAGCCCAGGGCAGTAACGAGCGGTCCCGTCGCGCCGACGCCGACGACGAACAGGACGGCAGGACCACAGCAGGTCGCCCCCGTGAGCAACGCGGGCACGCTCGCCAACAGGCCGGCCGACCGCTCAACGCCGCAGGCGGCCGGCGAGCGCCAGACGACGACGCCGACGGCGAGGTTGGCGCCAACCAGAACGGCGAGGACGAGCGCCACGCTCACGTCCAGCGGCGACACCAGCAGGGCAACGGGGTCGACGACGACGCGGGCGACGGGGTCGAACGAGAACGGCCGCGTCCGGCGAAGCGCCCGTGCGAGCGGGTCGTCGACGATCCGTACCGACCAGCCACGGCCGCCGAGGGCGAGGTGTCCGAGCGAGGCGAGATAGAGCGGCGGATAGCCGAGCGCACCGAGCAGGAACGCCGCCCGCCCGTCACGCCGGCGGAGCGCGGCGACCACAGTGGGGACCGGCCGGCGGAGGCGATCAGGGATAGGCATGGAGATCGGTCCCGGGGTAGAAGCCCGCCCACGCGAACCACATCGCTTCGATGCCGTATAGCCGGTCGAACGGGAGGGCGTCGGGGGCGTGCGTGTCGCCGTCGACGCGCACCCGATCGCCGTCGGGAGCGACGGTCGCATCGGCCGGAGCGCAGTAGGCGTATCCCACATCGAGCGCCGGATCGTGGACGAACACGACGCGGTCGTCGCCGAGGGTGGCGTCGACGACGCCGCGGTTCGCGAGCCACGCGGTCTGGACCGCCGTCGCACCCGCTGCGGTTCGAACCCCGAGGACGGTCGTCTTGGGCTGGAGGCGGTCGTCGGTCACGAGCGGGTCGTACATCGTCGACTGCCGCGCGTAGTAGCCACGCTTCGGGCCGTAGGAGCCGTACGGATCGACGCCGTAGTTGCGGACGTAGCCGGTGTCCGCCGACAGCACCTCGGTTCCGCGGTGGCGCGCCCGCCACCGTCCCCACGTCGTCCAGACCACGTCGAACTCCCGCAGGGATCGCCCCGTCAGCGGCCCGTCGATAGCCGTCGCGAGCACCTGTGGCCACCGGCTGTCCGTCGCCCGGTCGTACATCACGAGGTTGCTGTTGACGAGGTTGCCGGAGACGCCGAAGGTCGTCTCACCCCGCTCGAACCCGAGGACGGTCCCGGTGAGCGGGCAGTACGTGACGCTCACTGGCACGCCGTCGAGGCGGTCGTTGACGATTTCGTGGTGGACGAGGATCTGCCGCGGGTAGGCGCGGACGGTCCCGCCGTGGACGACGCCGATCACCACGTCGCCGTCTTCGAGAAACGTCGCTGCCGAGGCGTCGACGAACGACGGGTCGTCGACCGACGGAATGCCGTCTTTCGGCGGGCCGCCCGACACCGTCGCCGCGCGGAGGCGGTCGGCGTCGTGAGGGACGAGCGGCGACCACTCGGCCGACGGTGGCCCATCGGTAGCGGCAGCTTGCGCTCCGGTCCGCGTGCCGCGGCCAGCCGAGTCGCCGCCGAGGCAGCCGGCCAGGGCACCGACGCCGAGCGCCATCGCCGCCCGTCTCGTGTGACGGGTACGCATACCACACTCTGGGTGCCCCGGCTCGAAAAAGGTACCACGGGAGTGCGTAGCGTACACACGAGGGTAGCTACTGAAACCGGTTGCGCAGCCGATCGCAGGACAGCGTGCGATCGGGTGAGCGACGACGTTCAACGGTTACGGTAGCTGCGCAGCGCGTCCCGAAGGTCGTCGGCCGCGAGACGGATCGTGTAGCCGGCGACGGCCTCGGCGGCCGCCCAGTCGTCGCCGTCGGCGCGTTCGTCGAGGATCGCGAGGCCGTCGTCGAGGCAGGCGGCAGTCTCCGCGCGCAGGTCGCGAAAGAGCGCGGCGCGGTCGTGGCCGTCGACCGCGTCGAAGAAGTCGATCAGGCGCCCGTGCGTCCGCAGACTGACGAGCGTCCGCCCGACCATCCCGGCGGCGACCTGCTGGATCGGATCCTCGCGCCCCCGGAGGTAGGCGTGCATCGGCCCGGAGCGCTCGGGGTCGTGGACATCGTCGTCGCCCATCGCGGTCCGAACCCGGTGGAAGTGATCGTCCTCCTGTTCGGCGACCGCTTCGAACACGTCCCGGAGCGCGGGGTCGACGGTCCCGTCCGCCCACTCCCGGAAGGTCTCGCGGGCGGCGTACTCGCTGTCCGCGGCCGCCGCCAGCAGTGCGGCCGGACGGGGGTCGCCGTCGGAGAGCGCGACCAGTAGCTCCCGGGAGCCGAGGAGGTCGAGCGCGTCGGCGTGTTCCGCCTCGACTGCCGCCCGAAGGCCGTCGGCGTCCATGAGGCCGCGTACGTCGTGCGTCGATTTCAAAGCGACGGCGGGGGCGTCGTGCGGACTGCCGTGAGTCGGCTCCGGCGACGATGCCAGCAACCACCGGGACATGGCAACAAAGGGTATCAGTCGTCGTCCGCGGCGGCGTCGGCCGTCGCCGCCGCGTCCTCGATGCTCGGTGGGTACTTCCCGCGGTGGAGTTTGAGGTCGCTCTGTGGGCGAGCCATGCAGGTCAGGGCGTACGATTCGGCCTCCTCCTCGGTCAGCGCGCGGGCGGCGGGCTGGGCGACCTCGCCCTCGACGATCTCGGCCGAACAGGCCAGACACATGCCGACACGACAGGAGTACTCCTGGGCGATGCCGGCGTCGAGACAGGCCGAGAGGATCGTCCGGGTATCGGACACCTGAATCGTCTCGCCGGTGCCGACGAACTCGACGGTGTAGTCAGTCATAGGGCGGCGTACGCGCGACCCCGGCAAAACTCTTTACGACGACGTCGTCGGTCGTGAGTCCGACATCGTCCGCAGCCACCCGGTTCACCCGGTCGAACGGGGCGTCTGACTTTCGTCTGACACAAGATATATATCGGTACGGGTCCCGCTACGTAACGAGACGCAGGAGTTCGGGGGCAGTTGGTAGGGGTACTTTCGGTCCCCGGATGCCTGCGAGTGGTCTTTTATCGGCGTCACGTCGGCAGAACCGAGCGTGGACAGGGCCGAGGCTCGCCGGGACGAAGAGACGGGAGAACGGCAGGTCGGTACGGTTATTCGCCCCAGTCCTCTTCGAGTTCGGGGGCGGAATCCAGTTCGACGGGGTCGATGCCGACGACTTCGAGTTCGGCACCACACGTCCCACAGTCGACGATCTCTCCGATTTCCAGATCCTCGTGCAGGGTTACTTCGGCCCCGCATTCGACGCACTCGGGCATGTTCGCCCGCACGTTGGTGATGGGGGGACTTGAAGGATGCCTTTCGCGGGCGAGCGGTCAGTCCTCGCCGGCGAGCGGTTCGCCCTGTCGGTCGATCCGGGTGGCGGGGAGGCCGGCCCGGTCGGCGTGTTCGCGCACTGCGTCCTCGCTTTCGGCCTGGTAGTGACAGAACGTGCCCGTCACCTCGCCGTCGTCGTTCGTCAGCACCTCGGAGTCGACCCATTGAATGTCGACGCCCTCGCTCCGAAGTTCCTCGAGCGTCTCGCCGGATTTTTCGGCGGCCGCGTGGAGGTCGTCGCGGCTGATCGGTTCGGGAAGTTCACGGAGGATGAGGTAGTCCTTCATGCTCGACCGGAACAAACGACCGCCAGCGCATAAAACCCGGTGACTGAACGGATGTTCGCGGGCGACCGCCGCCCGTCCGGTGCCGTCATCGAAACCGAGTGTACTGGGTGATTCCCCACGCCATGACGACGACGCCGACGATGAAGGCGCCGAGCGTCGCGAGAAGCGGGATCGGTGCCAGCGTCGGGCCGCCCAGAAACGGCCCACGGACGATCAGGTAGCCGGCTCCAAGCGCGACGACGAGGCCGACCGTCCCGGTGGTTCCGGCGACGAGTCTGACGATCGAGGTCACTGTCGACCGTCCCGGCATCCCGACGGGGTCATCGGCGGATCGAGAACCCGGATTCGCCCTGTGGCTCCTCGTACGACGCGTCGACGTCGTGAACGGTGGCGGCGGGACTGCCGGTGTGACACCACTCGATCATCTCCTCGACGGCGGGCTCTACACCCTCGAAGACGGCCTCGACGCGACCGTCGTCAAGGTTGCGGACCCAGCCTTCGACGTTTCTGGCCCGCGCGGCATCGCGCGTGTTCGCCCGGTAGTAGACGCCCTGGACCCGGCCGGAGACGAAGACCCGGGCCCTGATTCGATCGTTCATGGATGTGCATTGACCCCCATCGGTAAAAATCCGAAGTCGTGGCGGCCACGGGTCCGTCACCGGACCCGGCGCTACAGCCACGGCGCCCGGGACTCCTCCTCGATGGGGAAGGGGGAGGGGCGGGCGTCCTGGTCGTCGGACGGCTGGTCCGCGGAATCGTCGTCGGCGTCGTCGGCGTCGTCGGCGTCGTCCTCAGTTTCGGCGTCGCCGGCCACGCCTGCCCGGTCGGGATCGAACGAGAACACCGCGGTCACACAGAGGACGCCCAGCGCGACGGGCGCCTCGGTGGGCATCAGACCGAGCACCGAGAGCGCGAGCATCCCGAGGGCGACGGCGCTCCCGAACCGGAACAGGTCGAGGTCGACCGACTCCTGGAGCACCGGGCCGAGCGCCGCGACCAGCATGGCGAACCCGACGCCGACGCCAGCGGCGGCGACGCCGCTGGCGACGAGGCCGGGATCCGCGACGAAGGTTACGGACGCACCGGCCGGCTGGAGGCTGGCGACGAGGCCGAGGCCGATGATGACCGCCGGCCGCGGGAGGTACTCGCCGACACGGGCGCTCGCAGTTTTGGCCGCGACGGTCAGGATGACCAGCCCGGCGAAGCGCTGGAAGACGGCCATATCGATCACGCTCTGGACCGTCGGCGCCAGCGCCGCCTCGACGGCGGCGGCGGGGAGCAGGACGAGCCCCAGCATGGCGATGGCGCGCATCCGCTCCCGGGGTGAGCCGTCCATCTCCGCGAGGACGACGGCGACGGTGGCCGAGCCACCGAAGATGAGCAGTCCGGTTTCGAGGATGCCGAACGGGTAGGTGAGGGCGCCCGCGAGGATCAGTGCCGGGAAGATCCCGTCGATCAGCGGGAGCATCATCACCGTGGCGAGGAGCTTGGTCGCACCGCCGACCTGTCGCTCAAGGCGAAGTGCGACCGGATGCTGTGAGACGCTCATACCACGCTAGCGGCCGTAACCATCGGCCGACCGGTGGTGTAACGTCCTCGATCTGCCCGCATCGACGACGTTTCGTCCGGTTCCGAAGCGTTTGAAGTTAGCCACGCGTGTAAAGGAGCTGCCGGAGTCCGAGATGGAACTCGTCCGAGCGGCAATGCGCGTGGCGGTGGAACGCTTCGAAGCCATGTCAGGAACGTGGGCCACGGAAGTATTAAACGTTGCGTGGGAGGCCGACACACGACCGATTCCACCACGGTACGGGTGGACAACGGACGGGTTTCGGCGGGTTCTGCGTGACGTTCACTCGTCCAGCCGACGGGCCACCTCGACGGCCCGGTCCTCGCTCGCGTCGACGACGACGGCCGTCCGCACGCCGTCGTCCTCCCAGTAGACGACTGTACGGTCACGGACCGTGGTGACGTTCGCGTCGTGGCCGTTCACCGTCACCGCCGTCGCGTTGTCGCTACCGAACTCGCGGTCGCTCGTCGTCGAAATCACGGTCACGTTGTCGCCGGCGTCGCGGTACTGCTGGGCGACCGTCGTCTCCGACGCACGCGTGAGCACGCTCGCCTCGCGGAACGTGGCGTCGAGTTCCGGCAGGTCGAGGGTCGTGTTCGCCTGCACGGCCGCGAAGCTGTCGTAGCGGTCGACCGAGGTGACCGCGATGCGATCCGACGGCGGGTCGAACGTGCTGTTGTGAACGCTCACGTTGAACTGTGTGTCGCGGTAGTCGACGGTCGTCCGGTTGGTCCCGTCGGTCATCTCGATCCGGAGGAGGCGTGAATCCGACTGGGCGATCCAGAGCGTCGCCCGCCCGTCGTCGCCGTCGTGGGTCACCTCGACGACGTGGGCGTCGGTCCCGTCGTCGCTACTGCTCCGGAGGTACTCGACGGTGACGTTCTCCCGGTCGTCGAGCGAGCGATTGGCGAGGTCGGTCGGCATGGAGGCGTTGCCCGGGGGGCCGACGGACGCGTTGCGGTCCCACGCGGCGGTCCGGTTCGGCCCCACGTACCACGCGATGGATTCGTTCACGCCGGCCCGATAGGTCGCGTTCGTCGCCGTGACGACCGTCCGGGACTGGTTGCCGGCGGCGGCGAACTCGACCGTCGAGGTCTCGTTCGCCGTGGCGTTGCCGACGGTCACCTCCGCGGTCGTCACGAGACTCTCGGCGTCCGCGTAGCGGTCACGGGTGTCGTTGAGGACTGCGTCACCGGAGGGCTGACCGGACTGGCCGCCCGTGATCGCCGCACCGGCGCCGACCACGAGCGACGCCGCGACGGCCACGAGCACGAGCCGTCGCCAGTCGCCGAACGAGGGTTGCATACGTGACGTTACGGGTACGTCTCAAAGAATGTGGCGCCCGGTATCGGCACACGACTCATAAGCCTCCCGTCCGAACGGGGGGCGATGAGTTCCGCCGACGCGGCGACGGACGACACGGCCCCAGTCGTCGAACTGACCGGCGTCACGAAGACGTACGACATGGGGGGCGTCGTGGAGGCACTGGCGGGCGTCTCGCTCGCGCTCTCCGAGGGGTCGTACACCGCGGTGATGGGACCGAGTGGCTCCGGCAAGTCGACGCTGCTGAACCTGATCGGCGCGCTCGATACGCCCACCGAGGGACGGGTCGTCGTGGCTGGGCAGGACGTGGGGACAGCCACGGAGGCGGAGCGGGCGAGCCTCCGCGGAACGGACGTCGGCTTCGTCTTTCAGACGTTCAACCTCCTCCCGCGGCTGACCGCGGTGGAGAACGTCGCTCTCCCGCTGGTCTTTGCGGGCGTCCCGCGCGCCGAGCGGACGGCAAGCGCCCGCGAGTTGCTCGCGGACGTGGGGCTCGGCGACCGGACGGACCACCACCCGACCGAACTCTCGGGCGGGCAGCGCCAGCGCGTCGCCATCGCTCGCGCGCTCGCCGCCGACCCGGCCCTCGTCCTCGCGGACGAGCCGACCGGGAACGTCGACACCGACACCGGCGGGCGGGTGCTCGACATCTTCGACGACCTGCACGCCCGCGGCAACACGCTACTGCTCGTGACCCACGAGCGCCACGTCGCGGAGCGGGCCGAGCGAATCGTCCACGTGCGCGACGGGGAACTGGTACGGATCGAGGATCTCGGGGAGGAGAGCGACTGATGGATCCCACCGAGGCGGTTCGGATCGCCCTCCGCTCGATCCGAAGTCACAAACTGCGGTCGACGCTGACGGTCGTCGGCCTCGTCATCGGCATCGCCTCGGTCATCGTCTTCGCCACGTTCGGCGCGAGCGTGAAGGCGGAAGTGATAACGGACATCGAGGGGTCGAGCGCCAACAACATCTACGTCTTCGCGACGCCGGAGGACGACGAGGGGTTCGACCAAGTGATCCAGCCGGTGTTCACCGAGCGGGACGTGTCCGAACTCGAAGGGTTGTCGGGGGTGACGAACGTCATCCCGCGGGGCACGGTGGACGCCAACTCCCTGACCCACGGCAACGACACGATCGCCCGCCAACGGGTGACGGCGACGACGCCGGACACGTTCGACGAGGGGTCGGTCGTCGCCGGTCGCGGATTCCGTTCGGGGGCAAACGAAGTCGTCCTCAACGAGCGGGCGGCGCGGTCGTTCGACGGGAACGTCACCGTCGGCGACCGACTCACGCTGTCGCTGGCGGAGAATCGGACGGCAGAACTGACGGTGGTCGGCATCGTCAACGGGACGGCGGGGCAGTTGCCCGTCAGCGACTTCGCGGAGCAAGCCCGGGTGTACGTGCCGGTCGATCCCTTCTACCGGACGGTCGTCGAGAGTCCGAGCGTTGGCGTCCGCCAGCGAGCGTACCCGCAGGTGACGGTGGTGACCGATCCGACCACGACGGAGGCAACGCAGGCGGCGGTCGAGTCGTACCTGCGCGAGGAGTCCGATGCCCGCCAACTGCTTCCGGAGGGGGCGACGCTGACGGCGCGGACGAGCGGTGACTTCGTGGCGCAGGTGGCCTCGGTCATCGAGCGCATCACCCGGTTCGTGACGGGCGTGGCGGTGATCGGACTGGTCGTGGGCGCCATCGGCATCGCGAACATCATGCTCGTGAGCGTCACGGAGCGGACACGAGAGATCGGCGTCATGAAGGCCGTCGGGGCGCGGAACCGCGACGTACTGGTGCTCTTTCTCGTCGAGGCGGGGCTGCTCGGTGCCATCGGCGCCGTCCTCGCGCTTCCGGTCGGACTCGTCGTGGGCTACGCCGCGACGCGGTACGCGGAGGTGACGTTCGCGCTCGCGCCGGTGTGGATGGTCACGGCCGTCGTGGTGGGCGTGGTCGTCGGTGTCGTCGCCGGCCTGTACCCGGCGTGGCGGGCGGCACGGGTCGATCCGATCGACGCGCTCCGGTACGAATGATGCTGTCGGCTGTATGTTGATATTGACTTACAGCCGGCAGTACGAGTCGGCGGCCGCGACGACGGCGTGCGAGTCCAACACACCCGTACACGCCGTCTCGGAACGTTTTTCCGGGCGGCGAGACGACGATTTACATGGCGAACGACGTTCCCGACGCGGGACCCTTCTCGGAGAAACTGCGAGTACCGGAGTCGCTGACGTTCGACGACGTGCTCCTCCGCCCGATGGAGAGCCACGTCGAACCCGACGAGGCCGACGTGTCGACGCAGGTGTCGACGAACGTAACGCTCACCATTCCCGTCCTCTCGGCGGCGATGGACACGGTGACCGAGAGCCGCCTCGCGATCGCGATGGCGCGCAACGGCGGCCTCGGCGTCCTCCACCGTAACATGACCGTCGACGAGATGGTCGTCGAAATCGAGCGTGTCAAGCGGGCGGACGAACTGGTGATCCGGCGGGACGACGTGGTGACGGCCCATCCGGACCAGACCGTCCGCGAGGTGGACGAGATGATGGAGCACGAGGGCGTCAGCGGCGCGCCCGTCGTCGACGACGACGACACGGTGCTCGGTATCATCTCCGGCACCGACATCCGCCCGTATCTCGAAGTCGGCGAGTCGGACGAGGTACGGAAGGCGATGACGGACGAGGTCATCACCGCCAGCGAGGGCGTCACGGCGCGTGACGCGCTCGAACTCATGTACGACCACAAGATCGAACGGGTGCCCATCGTCGACGACGAGAACCGCCTCGTCGGCCTGGTCACGATGCAGGGCATCCTCCAGCGGCGCGAACACGAGAACGCGGCACGCGCCGCGGACGGCTCGCTCCGAATCGGCGTCGCCGTCGGGCCGTTCGAGGACGACCGCGCCCGCGCCGCCGACGAGGCCGGGGCGGACGTGCTCTTCATCGACTGTGCGCACGCCCACAACCGGAACGTGATCGACAGCGCTCGGGAGATCAAAGCGAGCGTCGAGGCGGACGTGGTCGTCGGCAACATCGGCACGCGCGAGGCGGCCGAGGCCGTCGTCGACTTCGCGGACGGCGTCAAGGTCGGCATCGGTCCGGGGTCGATCTGTACGACCCGGGTCGTCACGGGCGCGGGGATGCCCCAGATCACCGCCGTCTCCGAAGTCGCGGACGTGGCGACGCGACACGACGTGCCGGTGATCGCCGACGGCGGCATCCGCTACTCCGGTGACGCGATCAAGGCCATCGCGGCCGGCGCGGACGCCGTCATGCTCGGCTCCTACTTCGCGGGGACGGAGGAGGCGCCGGGTCGCGTCATCACGATGAACGGCAAGAAGTACAAACAGTACCGCGGCATGGGATCCGTGGGTGCGATGCGCTCCGGCGGCGGCGACCGCTACCTGAAAGAGGAGGACGAGGACGAGGGCTTCGTCCCCGAGGGCGTCGAAGCGGCCACCCCCTACAAGGGAACGCTCGCGTCCGAACTGCACCAGCTCGTCGGCGGGATGAAGTCCGGGATGGGCTACGTCGGCGCGGCGTCGATTCCCGAGTTCAAGGAGCGCTCCCGATTCGTCCGGGTGTCCGCCGCGGGCCAGACCGAAGGCCACCCCCACGACGTGATGATCACGGACGAGGCGCCGAACTACAGTCCCCAGGAGTAAAACGACCGATTCGTCGGTCTGAACCGGTTCCGCAAGGGGTATTTTGATATACACCGATGATACATTGACTACTGTGAGTAGGCTCACTCCTCCTCGGAACGACACATGAGCGACGATTCCCCCCTCGTCCTCGTCGTCGAGGACGAACGTGACCTGTCCGAACTCTACCGGACCTGGCTCGCCAAATCGTACCGGGTTCGGACGGCACGCGACGGACGAGCGGCGCTCGACGAACTCGACGAGAACGTCGATATCGTCCTGCTCGACCGGCGGATGCCCGACCTCTCGGGCGACGAAGTGCTCGATCGAATCCGCGAACGGGGCCTCGACTGTCGGGTCGCGATGGTGACGGCCGTCGAACCCGACGTCGACATCGTGGAGATGGAGTTCGACGACTATCTCGTCAAACCCGTCTCCGAGGAGGAACTCCTGCGGATGGTCGAGAACCTTCGGATACGCGACGAGTACGACGACGGCGTCAAGCAGCTTTTTTCGCTCGCCTCCAAGAAAGCGCTTCTCGAAGGCGAGAAAGATCGGACGGCTCTCGAAACCAGCGAGGAGTACCAACAGCTCCTCGACGACCTCACCGACCTCCGGACGGCTCTCGACGACAAACTCGCTCGCCTCAGCGAGGGCGACGATCTCACGCTGATCTATCAGGATCTCGCACGCGACGACGGCCGCGACGAGTAACTACCTCGACTCGCCCCGGCTGCTGATCGTCTCTACGCCGTCTTGCGGTTTCTTTTTACCTCTATTTTATGTCAGTGATCAACTGCTTTAATTGATTATATTTACTATCAGATATTCTCGAAAAATTATAATTAACTGTCGGGCCTCGGACCAAGTGCAATGTCCGAACGTGACAGCAGCACGGTGGCAACGGAATCCGAAGAGCAGCAGACTGCGGCGGGCAACGGGGCGGGCGTCTCCGGCCCCTACAACGCCGACGGTAACGGTGCGGGCGTCTCCGGTCCCTACAACGCCGACGGTAACGGTGCGGGCGTCTCCGGTCCCTACAACGCCGACGGTAACGGTGCGGGCGTCTCCGGCCCCTACAACGCCGACGGCAACGGTGCGGGCGTCTCCGGCCCCTACAACGCCGACGGCAACGGTGCGGGCGTCTCCGGCCCCTACAACGCCGACGGCAACGGTGCGGGCGTCTCCGGTCCCTAAAGTTTCGAGAGGTCGAGTTCGTCGCTCCAGACGAGCGATCCGTCGATTTTCACCGGTACCGTCTCCAACGAGAGGAACTGCTGTAGTTCGCTACGGCTCAGTGAGAACGTTCGGGAGTCCCCCGACCAGAGGTGGTACTCGTCCACGTCGTCGATGAACGGGATGACCATGCTCCCCATCCCGAACGACGTCGAGGGATGGGTCTGCCACTCCAGTTCGTACTCGTCGCCCCCTCGGCGACGAACCACACAGACGTTGGGCGGGCCGCCGTCGGTGCGGGCGAGCGACAGGCTGCTGTCGCCGATGATGGTGTACTGGTCGCCAATGATCGAGTCGCTGCGGGCGACTTCCAGCGCACTCCCGACGGTGAACCCGCGGTTGAGCAGGCGGGCGAGCATCCGTCCCATCCGCACGGCGCCGCTGTTTATTACGTCCGACAGCGTGACGATGCCGGCGATCGCGCCCGCGTCGATCAGGGCCGACCCCTGTTCGTACGACTGACAGGCGTTGAGAAGGAAGGCGTCGGGACCGGCCGTCGTGAGCGTCGTCGTGTCGAGCTTGCCGTCGGCACACTCGAACCCCTCGCCGTCGATGTGGCCGATGTAGTGGAGGAGGTCGGCCTCCACGGAGAGTACCTCCCGAAGCTCCGCCCGCGTCAGGTTGTGGTGGACGTGCACGTCGAACGGAAGTTCGTCGCGGGAACCGTACACCTCGTCGACTACGTCGCGTTCGTCCGCCATCCGGGGGTCGTTACAGACCACCGTGATGCCGATGTCGCCGTCGGCCGGCGTCCGATCGAGGCGGTTGTAGAAGGCGTTGGTCGTCGCCTTGCTCGCGCCGATCGGCGCGCCCTCACCGACCCACGACTGTTCGAGCGAGTCCGTCGCCTCCGGCTGGACGTACGACCGGGCCGCGCTGTCGGCCGACGCACTCCGGGTGAACGAGGCGTCGCGGAAGAACTCGTTGGCGGCGGCCGTCTGCACCTCCGAACTCGGTTCCGGCTGATCCTGCGGCGTCCGCACGACCGCGAGGTCGTTCGTGACGAAAGGCAGGAGTTCGACGTTCTCGGGCGTGGGGGCGACGTGGGAGGTCATCCGCCACTCCGGGAGTTCGTCCTCGACGGCGCCGAAGGGGACCGAGAGATACTGCTCCAGTTGGGTCGCGAGCGACTGCTCGTACAGCCACGCGAAATCGAGGTCGAGGCTGCCTTCGATGGCCTCGCGTTCGTGGAGGTCGACCGAGTAGTAGCCCTCCGTTCGCGTCACGCAATCGAGGAAGAACGTCTGTTTGAGCACGCGTTCGACCTCAGTCTCGAACCCACGAACGGTGTCCAGGTCGTGCTCGAAGCCGTCGTCGGTCACGAGCCGGGGCCGGTCGCCGGGGACGATGTCGGCGGCGACGTAGTACGCCAGCGGCGCGGCGACGTAGATCGACCGGTACTCCGGCGGGAGTTCGAGTCTGACGCCCGTGTCGGGTGAACTGACCCCGTCCGGAATCTCGAACCCCTCGCCGAGTTCGACCAGCGGGGGATGTCCACGGAGCGTCGGATACGACCGCTCCGGCGACGTGGTCTTCAGCGCCGAGGAGAACTCGGAGACGGCCGCCATCACGTCGCGCGGATCGTCGGTCGTGGTGAGCGTCGCCGCCGGCCCCTCGTGGTGGGAGCGCGCCCCGACGCGTACCTCCCTGGTGCCGTCGAAGTCGATACGCGTTCGATTCACGTCCGAGGCGATCGTAACCGGCCCCTCGACCCGGAGGTAGATCTTGATCGGGCCACAGAGTTCGAGGCTGTAGATCCCGTCGGGGAACGTCTCGTGGGCGGAGTGGTCGGTTTCGGCGAGCATGTCGCCCGTCTCGTCGCGCACGTAGACCGAGACGACCGTCGGGAGTTCGATCGTCGTGGCGTCGATGGCCACCGCAGCGTCGACCGGGAACCGGTGGCCCGCGGGGTCGACCGGCGTCGGAGAGATGGGAGTGTCGGTGAACAGGCGGAACTGGTTTCGCTCGATCAGGTCCGACACCACCAGTCCCGGCGGCTCCTCCAGTGTCGAAAACGACACTTCGAGGGCGTCACTGCTCGTTTCGAGGCGGTCCCCGCGCGGCCGCTCGGTCCGACTCATCGTACGTGTAGGTCAGTCGTCGCCCACAAAAGCATATTGTTGGTCATGTGTCATTTTTGCACAGTTACGCCGGCCCGTCGATCGGGAGCCAGTCGGACGTGAGGTCACGATCGCGGAAATGCCATCGCTGGCCGAGTTCGTCGCCATCGATCCGGAGTTCGACCGTCGCGTCGAACAGCGGCTGGAACAGCCTGACGACCTCGGCGTCCATCTCCCTCGGGAGTCGGACGTGAACCAACCCCGACACCGATCGGGCCTGTGCCACCACGACGTGCAGGAATCGGAAGGCCGTCTCTCGGCCGTACGTGGAGAGGAGCGTCGGGAGGCAGTCGAACGCCATCCGGAACTCCGCGGGGACGAGACCGCCCGCGAACAGGTCGAACTCCTCGATCACCTCGGCAATCGTCGTCCCGAGGGTGCCGATCGAGCCGTCGATCACATGCGTCCGCGGCGCGATCTGATCGAGGGGTCGACTGGCCGCCGCGGCGCTCCGTGCCTCCCCGCCGCGCGTGACGAGGCGAGCGTACTCCGAGGAGAGCGGCCCCGTCTCGCGGAGCCGACGGATCGCGCTCGACCGACTCGGTTCCGGCGTCACGACGAGGCGCCGTCGTGGAGGGTCGGCGGACGGATCACCCAGCATCGTCGCTGACGCGTCCGCGAACATCTCTTCGGGGACTGAGCCGACGACGAGGAGGGCGCTACCCTGCTCTTTGAGCGTGGCTAGGGCGTGTGCGAAGCTAACGCCGTCGTCGTCGGATCCCATCCCACCACCCGCAAGCATCAACCGTCCGAACGGAACGCCCCCAAATAATACTTCTTATCGAAGAATCACGCATAATATTCGGGACGCGGCGCGGTGATCGGACTCAGCGCTCGTCGAGGAAGGCTTCGAGGCGGTTCAGCGCCTCCTTCAGTTCGGACATGCCCGTCGCGTACGACACCCGGAGGTGGCCGTACCCCTCCTCGCCGAAGACGCGCCCGGGGACCACCGCGACGCCCTTCTCGTGGAGGAGGTCCTCCGCGAACTGTTCGTCGTCGTACGGCGCCTCGGGGAAGGCGTAGAAGGCGCCGGTGGCCTCGAAGCAGTCGAGCCCCATGTCGCGGAACCGCGAGATGACGAACCGTCGCCGGCGGTCGTACTGCGTGCGCATCTCCTCGACATCGTCGTCACACGACTGCAAGGCTTCGAGCGCCGCGTACTGCGCCGTGGTCGGGGCCGAGAGCATCGTGTACTGGTGGATGCGGTTCATCGCGTCGATGGCCTCGCTCGGTCCCAGCGCGTAGCCGAGGCGGAGTCCCGTCATGGCGTACGCCTTCGAGAACCCGTTGAACACGACGGTTCGCTCGCGCATCCCGGGCAACGTCGCGATAGAGGTGTGGTCGCCCCGATAGGTGAGCCCCGCGTAAATCTCGTCGGACAGCACCGTCAGGTCGTGTTCTTTGGCGAAGTCGGCGATCTCCCTGAGTTCGTCCTCGCTGGCCGTCGCCCCCGTCGGGTTGTTGGGGTAACAGATCATCAGCGCCTCGGCGTCCGCGGCGCCGGCCCGGTCGAGATCGTCGTAGGTGAGGACGAAGTCGTTCTCGGCACGGGTGGAGACGGGGAGGGGCTCGCCGCCCGAGAAGCGCACGCCCGGGCCGTAGGAGATGTACGCCGGGGACTGGATCGCCACGGCGTCGCCGGGGTCGACGATGGCCCGGAGCGCCAGATCGACCGCCTCGCTCGCGCCGGTCGTCACCAGTATCTCCTCTTCCGGACCGTAGTCGAGGTCGTAGCGCGTGACGTGCTCGGAGATGGCCGCCCGGAGGTCGTACATCCCGCGGTTGGTGGTGTAGGAGGTGCGGCCACGCTCCAGCGAGTGGATGGCGGCGGCGCGGGCCTTCCACGGGGCGCTGAAGTCGGGTTCGCCCACGCCGAGCGAGATGACGTCGTCCATCTCCTCGGCGAGTTCGAAGAAGCGTCGGATACCGGACGGGGGCGTCTCTCTGGCGCGGTCCGACAGCTTCATGGCGAAACCGAGAGCCGATCGTCGTCGTCGCGTTCGGTGAACTCGATCCCACGATTCTTGTACGTCTTCATCACGAAGTGCGTCACCGTCTGGGTGACCTCCGGAATCGGCGCGATCTGCTCCGAGACGAACATCGAGACGGCACGCATCGACTCCGCCTCGACGGTCACGTCGAAGTCGTAATCACCGGAGACGAGGTGGAGCGCGGTCACCTCGTCGAACTTCGTGATCCGGTTGGCGACCTGCACGTACGTCGTGTCGCGGTCGAGTTCGAGGTTGAGTTCGACCTCCGCGGTGACGTGATCCTCGTCGACCTTGCTCCAGTCGACGACGGCCTGGTAGCCGAGGATCGACCCCTCCGCTTCGAGGTCGTCCAGCATCTCCTCGACCTCCTCCTGCGACCGGCCGAGCTGGCGCGCCATCGTCTCCGTATCTTCACGAGCATCCTCCAGAAGCAAGTCGACCAGTTCCCGTTTCGCGTCCATACGGAAGGGTTGGACGCCTGTGTAAAAGGGTTTGCCTACGCGTCAGTATCCGTGTCGAACGATGGTGACACTACCGGACGGCGTCCGCCGAGACCGGCCGTCGTCGGCGAAAGACCGATAGGCTGCGACGCCGATTTGCGGGCATGGCCCTCTCCGACGTGTTTCTGACACCGCTAGGGCTGGTCGCCCTGCTGTCCGTGGTCCCCGTCGTCATCCTCTATCTCGTCCAGCCCGACCCCCGTCGCGTCGAACTCCCGACTCTCCGCCTCCTGCTCGAAGACGACGAGCGGGACGCGTCGAACCCCCTGCTCGAACGGCTTCGACGCAGCCTCCTGCTCCTGTTGCAACTGCTGGTGTTGATCGGCCTCGCCGTCTCGCTCGCCGGTCCCTACGTCACCGTCTCGGAGAGCCAGACGGTCGAGGAGACGGTGATCGTCCTCGACGGGAGCGCGAGCATGGGCGTCCAGACCGACGGCGGCACCCGCTTCGCCGCCGCCGTCGCCGCCGCCCGCGAGTCGACTTCCGGCACCAACTCCGTCGTCTTCGCCGGGAGCGAGAGCCGGATCGCCCTCCGCTCCGGCGGCGTCGACGAGGTCGAACGGACGCTCGGCGGCCTCTCGGTCGCCGACACGCCAGCCGACCTCGGCGCCGCCATCTCGCAGGCCGCCTCCATCGCCGGCGAAAACGCCCGGATCGTCGTCTTCAGCGACTTCGCCGATGACGACGGCTGGACCGACGCCGTGCGGTCGGCGCGCGCCCGTGATCTCCAGGTCGACCTCCGGCAGTTCGCGGACGGCGGCACGGCGAACGTCGGCATCGTCGACCGCGCCTTCACCGGGCGCGAAGTCACCCTCAGCGTGAAGAACTTCGGCACGACGGAGGTGACCCGATCGGTGACGCTCGGGAACCAGCGCCAGTCGGTGACGCTCGGTCCCGGCGACCTCGAACGGGTGACGCTCACCGTCCCGGCCGGCGGCGGCCAGGCACGACTCACGCCCGGCGACGGCTTTCCCACCGACGACACGGCGTACGTCGCCGCCCCCGCCGACCCGACGGTGGACGTGCTCCTCCTGACCAACGACCGGAACCGGTATCTCGTGACCGCGCTCTCGGTCATCGACGAGGTGCGTCTCACCGTCGACCAGCCGCCGACGACCGTCGAAGGCGACTACGACGTGATCCTCTACAGCAACCTCGACTCGGAGCGGCTGCTCCGCGGCAACGTCGAGGCCGGGCGCGACCTGATCGAGGCCGGCGGCGGCGTCGGCGTCCTCGCCCAGCCGTCGCCCCCGGACCTCCTCGACGACCTCCTCCTGCTCTCGCCGTCGGGCGTCGCCACCAACCCCTCGGTCGGCCGGGTGACGACGGACGAACTCACCCGAGGCATCGACTTCCCGCCGCCGGAGCGCTATCTCCAGGGCTCGCTCGACGCCGGCACGCCGCTGGTCCGGACCGGCAACGGAACGGCGCTCGTGGCCACGCAGGCACGCGGACAGGGTCGCGTCCTCTACTACGGCTACGTCGTGAACGACGATCCCTTCCGGTTCAACTACCAGTACCCCGTCTTCTGGAAGCGGGCGACGTTCTACCTCGCGGGCCGCGAACCGCTCCCGGCGCTGAACCGCGAGACCGGAAGCAGCCTCCAGTTCGCGAACGAGACGAGCGTGGAGACGCCCGACGGCACCGCCTCGGCCAGGGTCGTCCCGCTCGATCGGGTGGGTTTCTACGCCACGCCAACCCGCCGGATCGGCGTCTCGCTCTACAGCGAGGCCGAGTCCGACGTCGTCGCCGAACCGCTCGCCAACCGGAGCGACGAGACGGGGGCCACCAGCCGCGAGGAGGAGCGACAGGTGCCCCGGCCGCTGACGCCGCTCGTCGCCCTCGCGGCCCTGCTCGTCGTCGTGGGTGAAATCGCCTACCTCCGCCGGCGGGGTGATCTCTGATGGGGCCGCTCCTCCCGCTCGCGGTCCGCACGACGCTCGACGACGGCACCGTGATCGGCCTCGAACGACCGCTGCTGCTCGTGGCCGTCCCCGTCGCTATCGCGCTGTGCGTCCTCCTGATCCGCTACCGAGCGACGGGGACGGCCTCGACGCGGAGTCGCCGCCTCCTGCTCGCCTCGCGGGTCGTCGTCGCGACCCTGATCGTCGTCGCGGCCGCCGGACCCTTCACCGTCGTCACGATGGAGACGCAGGGCGACCCGACGGTGAACCTGCTCGTGGATCGCTCGGACAGCACGACCGTCTCGCCGGACGTCGCCGAGCGCCTCGCGACGCGCATCGAGGAGGAGGAGGGCATCCCGGTCACCACCTCGACCATCGCGCAGGGAACGAACTCCCGAATCGGCGACGGCATCGCCGCCAACCTCCGCGAGAACGGGTCGGTCGTCGTCGTCTCCGACGGCCAGGTCACGGGCGGCCAGAGCCTGACCGAGACGGCAGAGCTCGCCCGCTCGCTCAACGCCACGATCAGCACCGTCACGACCGATCCCGCTCGCACCGAGCGCTACGTCACCCTCGCCGGCCCGAGCAAGGCCAGCGTCGGCGTCGAGAGCCGCTTCTTGGTGCAGGTCGACGGCGTGCAGGCCGACGGTCCGGTCGAGGTGACGGTGTCCATCGACGGCACCCCCGTCACCACCGAACGGATCGCGGAAGGGACCGGGAGCGTCGCCGTGGGACACACCTTCGAACGGACGGGGAGCCACGAGATCACCGCCGAGATCGGCGGCAGCGACGCCTACCCGATCAACGACGCGGCGCTGAAGACCGTCCGCGTGGTCGACCAGCCGCGCATCCTCTACGTCTCGCGGGGGAACTACTCCCTGCAGCCGTATCTGACACAGCTCTACGACGTGGACACCGCACAGTCGGTGCCCTCGGATCTCGAACCGTACTACGCGGTCGTGGTCCAGAACGTCGCGGCCGGCGACCTCGGCAACGTCGACGAACTCCAGCGGTTCGTCATCGACGGCGGCGGCCTCCTGATGGCCGGCGGACCGAACAGCTTCGAGAACGGCAACTACGCCAACTCCTCCATCGCGGCGACGCTCCCGGTCACCTTCGGCGAGTCGACGCCCGGGAGCGCACGGATCGTCATGCTGATCGACGTCTCCGGGAGCGCCGGGTCGGGCATGCGCATCCAGAAGGCCATCGCGCTCGACGCCCTCTCCCAGCTCGACGACTCGAACACGGTCGGCGTCGTCGGCTTCAACTACAACGCGTACAGCGTCGTCGACCCCGCGCCGCTGAGCGGGAACCGCGACACGGTGCAGGACCGGATCAGGCGCCTGCGGGCCGGCGGCGCAACCAGCATCGCCAACGGTCTCCGGGGCGCCGAGGAGATGCTCGGTGGCCAACGCGGGACGATCATCCTCGTCAGCGACGGCGGCGACACCGAGAGCCGGTCGGCCGTGGTCGCCAACGCCCTCGGCCGACAGGGCATCCGCGTGATCGCCGTCGGCGCCGGCCGAACCGTCAACGAGGGCGTCCTCCGGCGCGTGGCCCAGGAATCCGGCGGCAACTACTTCCGCGCCGACGAGACGGATCGGCTCCGCCTCCTCTTTGGCGGCGGGAGCCGACAGTTCCAGGGCGAGGGCCTCACGGTCGTCGACTCCGGTCACTTCATCACCAGCGGCGTGACGCTGGAGTCGAATCCGGGCCGGGTCAACGACGTGTCGATGCGCCCGGGAGCGGACTTCCTCGTCGCCGGGCCTGACGGGACGCCCGCCGTCGCCTCGTGGCGGTACGGACTGGGCCGGGTCGCCACCATCACCACCTACGGGTCGGACGGCGGGCTGGACGGCCTGCTCCAGCAACCCGACTCGCTGCTCGTGTCGAAGTCGGTCAACTACGCCATCGGCGACCCCGAGCGCAAGGCAAGCGGCGTGACCGACGTGTCGGACACCCGGGTCGGCGAACCGACGACGATCATCTACCGCGGTGACAGCCCCCCGAGCGGCACCGACCTCCCCTTCACCGCCGTCGACGAGGGCGTCTACCGGGCGCAGGTGACGCCCACGAGCGTCGGCTTCAAGGGCGTCGCGGGGGCGACCTACGCCGCCAACTACCCGGCCGAGTACGCGGGCTTTGGCACGTCGACGGCGCTGACGGAGGCCGTGCGGTCGACCGGCGGGCGGCAGTTCCAGCAGGGACAGGCGGCCGAAATCGCCGCGTTCGCCCGGCAGCAGGCCACGCGCGTCCGCGACGTGCGCCGGACGTGGGACTGGGCGTTCCTGACGGCCGCTCTCCTCCTCTTCCTGACGGAGGTCGTCGTCCGGCGGCTTCAAGTGTACAACGGGCGTACACAGAGCGAGAGTGGTCTCCCATGAGCCTCATCGGTCGATCGATTAACCTCGTCCTCGCCCTCCTCATCTGTGCGTCCGTCGCGGGCACCGCGGGCGCGACCCTGTACTACCAGGAGTCGGTCGAGGAACTCGACACCGAGAACAGCCAGCTTCGCGACCGGAACGAGCGACTCCAGCAAGACCTCCAGGAGACCGAAACCGACCTCCAGGAGACCCGCCAGCGGCTCCGGGAACTGAACGAGAGTCTACAGACCACCCGGAGCGACGTGGGACAGGTCTCCGAGAACCTCGAAGAGACCGAAAGCGATCTGGAGTCGACCCAGCAGGAACTCGCGTCGACCCGACAGGATCTGCAGGCGACACAGCAGCGCGTCGAGGAACTACAGGGGGAAGTCAGCACGCTCGAAAGCCGGAACGACAACCTGCAGTCCGAGGTGAACAGTCTGGAGTCCACCAACCGGAACCTGCGTCAGGAGCGCAACCGGCTGCAGGAGGACGTCGACGAGTTGAACGACGAGGTGAGCCAGTTGGAGACGCGGGTCACCGACCTCGAACAGCGCAACGAGGACCTGAGACGGCGGAATCAGCGGCTAGAAGAGGCACTGGTGGAGGCGTGTGCCGCGATCAACGGCAGCCGACCGTCGGGGTGTAGGCTGGTCTGACCATGTCGGAGACGACATCGACCACCGACGACGGGACCGACGATCCCCATCCCGAGGAGCGCAAGATCCGCCGCGCCCTGAAACAGATCAAGCGCGAGGGGTGGAAGGTAGCGATCATCTACGCCGTCGTCGACGCCACGTTCGCCACGCTGCTGGTGAACCTCGCCGCGACAGTCGCGGGCGGCGTCCCCTCGCTCCCGGCGCGACTCCCCATCCCACCGGCGGTCCTCCGCGCCCTCCGCGAGACGGCGGGGATGACAGTCGCCGAACCGACGGTGTCGAGTACCGCCGTCGTCGGCGTCGCCGTGGGCGGCCTCGTCTTCGCCGTCGAGGTGGCGTGGCGGATCCGGCGGCCGCTCGTCGAGCAGTTCGAGGCCGCCAACCCCGCCCTTCGGGAGTCGCTCCGGACCGCACGGGACGCCGTCCGGACCGACCGCCGCTCCCGGATGGCCCGTCGCCTCTACGAGAGCGTCCTCGACGACCTCAAGCGCTCGTCGAGCGTGGGTCTCCTCGACGTGCGACGAATCGTCGTGACCGTCGTCCTCATCACCGCCGTCAGCGTCGCGACGATCCACCTCGCGGTCGCCGACATCACGCTCGCGGGACTCGGCGAGGGGCCGACGGCCGAGACGCCCGACGGGGGCACCCAGTCGGACTACACCGGCCTGCAAGACGGCTCCTCGATCCTCGGCGAGCCGGAGGACGTGCCGACGGGCGAGGAGAGCCTGGACGCCACCGTCGACACCAGCGGCTCCGGGAGTGGACAGGGGGCCGACGCGGAGTCGGCGGCAGCCTACGAGGACAGCGGCTTCAGCGGGGCGGACTCGGTCGAGAGCCAGCGCGCGGGCTTCACCGAGCGCGAACGTCTCGAAGACGCCGAACTGATCCGCGAGTACAACCTGCGAATTCGCGAAGAGTCAGATTCATGAGCGAGCGAGAAACCGATATCGACGTCGATCGACTACAGCAACGACTCGGCCGCGTCCGTGAGGAGGTCGGCAAACGCATCATCGGCCAGCGGGACGTGCTCGAACGTCTGCTCGTCTGCATCCTCGCGGACGGCAACGCACTGCTGGAGAGCAACCCCGGTCTCGGCAAGACCACGATGGTTCGCACCGTCGCCGACGTGACCGACCTCGACTTCTCGCGGGTGCAGAACACGCCGGACCTGATGCCCTCGGACATCACGGGGACGGAGATCATCCGCGAGGCCGGCGGCGAACGCGACTTCGTCTTCGAGAAAGGCCCCATCTTCGCGAACGTCGTCCTCGCGGACGAGATCAACCGCGCGACGCCGAAGACGCAGGCGGCCCTGCTCGAAGCGATGCAGGAGAAACAGGTGACGGCGGCGGGCGAGACGTACGACCTCCCGCGGCCCTTCTTCGTCCTCGCGACGCAGAACCCCATCGACCAGGAGGGGACCTACCCGCTCCCCGAGGCGCAAACGGACCGCTTCCTCCTGAAACTCGTCCTCGACTACCCCTCCTACGAGGAGGAGCGCGACATCGTGAACCTCTACACTGGTGGCGGGTCGGGATCGGCCCCGTCCGTCGAGAAGGTGCTCACGCGCGAGGAGATCAAGCAGATCCAGTCGCTCGTCCGCGAGGTGCCCATCGCCGACGACGTGCGCGACCGGGCGATCCGACTGGTGCGAGCGACCCGCGAGGCGGAGACGGTCGACTTCGGCGCCAGCCCCCGCGCCAGCATGGGACTCGTCCTCACCGCCAAGGCGCGGGCCTTCATGCACGGGCGCAACCACGTCTCGTGGGAGGATGTGGCGGCGATGGCGCCGCCGGTGCTCCGGCACCGCATCCTGCTCGACTTCCGCGCCGAGCGCGAGGGGCTGACCACCGACGACGTGATCGCCGATCTCGTCGACGAGGTATGACGATCGACCCCGACTTCCTCGACGAACTCGACCGCTTCGAAGCCTCGCTGAACCAGCAGACGACGGCGATCAAGAAGGGCGAGCAGGAGTCGCCGAACGTCGGCGAGGGGCTGACCTTCAGCGACTACCGGCGCTACTCCCCGGGCGACGACACCCGCCTCATCGACTGGCGGCTCTACGCCCGCACGGAGGAGTTTTTCATCAAGCAGTTCGAGGAGGAGCGCAACCTCACGGTCCACGTCCTGCTCGACGCGAGCGCGTCGATGGACTTCGGCGACGACGAGGAACACAAGTTCGAGTTCGGCGCGAAACTGGGGCTGGGCTACGCCTATCTCACTGCCGAGGAACACGACGACTTTCGCTTTTCGCTGCTCCGGGAGCGAGCGGAGCGGATCGACACCGGCAAGTCGACCCGCGGGGAGGTGCTGGCGCTGGTCGACCGACTCAACGAAACCACGCCCGGCGGCGAGGCGGACTTCGAGACGGCCCTGGAGGAGTACGCGGCGTCGATCCGGTCGCGCTCGCTCGTCGTCGTCGTCACCGACTGCATCGGGGACCTCGACGGGTTGGAGACGGGACTGGCGTCGCTCGCGCGCAACGAGGTCGTCCTCGTGCAGACTCTCTCGCCGGACGAACTCGATCCGGAGGTCGGCGGCGACACGATCTTCGAGGACCTCGAATCCGACCTGACACGGCGGACGTACTTCGGCGGGCGACTCGCGACGGAGTACCGGAGCCGCGTCGACGACTTCGTCGACGACGTGGCCGGACGGGCACAGGACCTCCGGATCACCCACGAACTCGTCGCGACCGACGAGGACTTCTTCGACGCCTTCTCGACGATCTGGATCGGGTGAGTGGGTTTTTCCACCCGCCACGCCTACGGCGACTCGATGCCGTACGACGATCTCGTCGCGCGTCTGGCGGACGGCCTCGATCCGGTTCGCGTCGGCGCCTTCCCCGACGGGAGCGTCGACGACTACTACCGGCTTCGAGGCGGCGAGTCGACGGTCACCTCGCGGGCGTCGTTCGCCGCCGACATCACGGCGGGGCGTGACTCGTTCGCGCTCGATCACGTGATGACGGACGTGGGCGGGCAGGCGGTGAACGTGGCGCGACAGGCGGCCGCTCTCGGCGACGACGTACATCTCGCCGGCCACCTCGACCACCCCCTCTTCGACTTCGACTTCGAGACGGCCTCGATGGGGGCGCCCGCGCACGTTCGGATCTGCCTGTTCGAGGCCGACGACGTGATGTTCGTCGAGGAGTCGGCCGACCTCGCGACGTGGTCGTTCGCGGATCTGGAGGCGGCGCTCGACGACGTCGACGACTTCCTCGACCGCGACGCGCTCTGCTGTGTCAACTGGGCGTCGGTGCCCGGACTCGGGGAAACGCTCGTCGACATCGCGTCGCGGGCGTCCGACGGCGGCGTCTTCTGTGTCGACCCCGGACCGCTGTCGACGGCCGGAGCGAACGACCTGCTCGGTGCCCTCACCCACCTCGACGGCTACGACGTGGTGGTGAGCGTCAACGACGACGAAGCGGGACGGCTGGCAACGGCCGCGGGCGTCGACGGGACGGACGACGCCCTCGACGGCGTCCGGGACGCCGCTGGTGCGACGGGCGTCGTCGTCCACGGCGAGGACGCCGCCGTGGCGGCGACGCCGTCGGGGACGGTGTCGGTGCCCACGCTCGACGTGTCGCGGGCGCTGACGGAGACGGGGGCGGGCGACCGCTTCAGCGCCGGCCTCGCACGCTCGCTGGCGGCGGGGTGGGGCTGGGACCTCGCGATCGCGATGGGCAACGCCTGTGCGGCCCACTACGTCGCGGGCGACGGGACGGGACGCGTCGCCGACCTCCGGACCCACGTCGAGCAACACCGGCCGTAAGAATCGAAACGCTATACTGGCCGCCGGGCGGCCTACCCACAATGGGTTATTTCCAGTGGGCACTCGTGGCGCTGTTGGCGTATTCGGCGGTCGCACCGCTGGTCGGCTTCGCGACGACCGGCGACCCGAAGGTGCCGAGTTTCGTCGCCGCGCTCATCACGAACGGCATCCTCCTCGTCGCCACTATCGGCGTCGTCCTCTACGAGGGGCAGTCGGTGACGGCGTATCTCGGCCACCCCAAGGCGCCGTATCTCTACCTCGCCGGCCTCTTTCTCGCGGTGGGGATCCTCGCGTACTACCGCGCGCTCTCGCTCGGCCCCGTCAGCGCTGTCGTCCCCATCTTCGGCACCTTCCTCGTCGTCAGTTCGGTCGTCGGCATCCTCTTCCTGAACGAGTCGCTGACGGCCCGAAAGGCGGCGGGCATCGGCTGTGCGATGCTCGGTATCTACCTGGTGTCGACGTAGCGAGGGCCGAAACGGTTCTGCGTCGGTTGGCCGCGACTCGAACTGGTTCCCTCCCCGAACCGTGACGGTACGCCCTGGTGGGCTACTCGCTGTCGCAAAAGACTGGCCGTCGGCGGTCGACCGCCGCGGAGGGCGACAACCGGGACGCGGTGACAACGAGCCGTACGACTCGGCGTGTTGCCGCTGGCGGGCAGTATTTCACCGTCGCGACGCAACTTCCGGTATGGCACTCCAGGAATCCGACTCCGAACTCGAACTCGGCGACGTAGCGCCCGACTTCGAACTGCCCGGCGTCGACGGCGAAACGTACACGCTCGACTCCTTCGACGCCGACGCCTTGCTCGTCGTCTTCACCTGTAACCACTGTCCCTACGCGCAGGCGAAGTTCGACCTGCTGAACGACATCGCGTCCGAGGACGACGTGGCCGTCGTCGGCATCAACGCCAACGACGCCGAGGAGTATCCCGAGGACTCCGTCGAGAAGATGCGGGCGTTCGTCGAGGAGGGCCGCATCGCCTACGACGCCTATCTCCGCGACGAGACGGCCGACGTGGCCCGTGCCTACGGCGCCGTCTGCACGCCCGACCCGTTCCTCTTCCGGCGCGAGGACGGCGAGTACCGACTCGCCTATCACGGCCGACTCGACGACGCCCTCGGTCCGGACGAGGAGGCGACCGAGTTCTACGTCCGGCAGGCCATCGACGCCGTCCGGGCGGGCGACGCCGTCGACCTCGACCCCGGGCCGTCGCGTGGCTGTGGAATCAAGTGGCCGTAGGCGAACGACTCACGGCCCCCGAAGGCGTAGGATGACCATGCACGGAACCGACACGTCCGCTCCGATCCACGTCGAGACGGCCGCCGACCTCGACGCCGTCGTCGAGGATCACGACCGCGTCCTCGTCGAGTTCTACACGGAGGGCTGTGGCGCCTGCGCGTCGATGGAGCCGATACTGGACATCGTCGCCCGGGAGACGAGCGTGCCCGTCGTCCTCGTCAACCCCCGGGACGACCCGCCGCTGATCGAGGAGTACGACATCCAAAGCGTACCGACGCTCGTGCTGTTCGAGCGCGGAGCGAAAGTGAAGCGACTGGCCGAGGGGTTCGTCGGCGCCGAGCGACTGATCGAGTTCGTCGAGGGCTATAGTAGCGATTGAACCTGTTTGCAGATCCGATCGCACGCTGTCCTGCGATCGGATCTGCGACGACGTTCAATTGTTACTACAATCGCGCGCGGTCTCGAACGCCTCGCGGGCGTTCTCGACGGCCGACTCCCGCTTGGCAGGGTAGGCCTCGACTTTCGCGCGGAGGGTGATCCCGTCGCCCTGTCGCACCTCACCGCCGAAGGCGGCCTGTTTGTCGAGCGTCAGGTAGAGGGAGCAGTCCTCGGACACCCGGTCGTCGAGTTCGTCGAGGAAGGCGTCGTAGGCGGGGAGGTCGGTCAGCCGGTCGAGGACGTGCCGCACGTCGTCGGCGTTCTCCAGACGCGCCGAGAGAACGGCGATCCGGTCGCCGTGGTGGCCGGTCGTCACCTGCCGGTCGAGTTCGGACTCCTCGGGGAGATACGTCCGGAGCGCGTCCTCGACGCGTTTCTCGTCCTCGGTGGCGTAACAGAAGGTTCGGAGGTCGACGTAGTGAAAGGGGACACTCGACATGCGGGCGGGGTCCGAGCTATTCGTCGTCGCTGTCGGCGGATTCGAGAGCGTCTTCCGGCACGCCGGTCTCCTGCCCGTCCTCGAAGCTGACCGTGTACGTGGCGTCGCCGAACATCGTCTCCATCACCTGCGTGATCGTCCCGGTTTCGCCGTCGTACTCGCTGTGTTTGTCGTGGAGCACGACCGAGTCGTCTTTCTCGAAGCTCATGTCCCGTCGTTCCGTCGGGGCACATTTAAGCGCGCTGATTCGCCGGGGTGGCCGGACCACGGGTATAAGTTCGGGAGGGACCACCACAGGCTATGACCCGAACACGGCGTGCGTATCTGGGTGCGGTCGCAGGGGGCGGCCTCGGCGCGATCGCTGGCTGTCTCGGCGGCGGCAGCGGCGGGCGCGGCACGGGCGACTGCGACATCGGCGACGAACCGACGGTGTCCGAACTGTCGGCGCCGACGCTGGGTCCCGACGACGCCGAGGTGACCGTCGCGGCGTTCGAGGACTTCGCCTGCCCCCACTGTGCGACCTACAGCCTGGAGGTGTTCCCCGATCTCCGCGCGGAGTACGTCGAGACGGGCACCGTCCGCTACGAGTTCCACGACTTCCCCATCCCCGTCGACGACCGGTGGTCGTGGCAGGCCGCGAGCGCCGCCCGCGGCGTGCAGGACGAGACGGACGATTCGACCTACTTCGAGTACGCCCACGCCCTCTTCGAGAACCAGAACGACTACTCACCGGCGCTGATCACGGATCTCGCGAACGACGTAGGGGCGCCCGGGTGTGCGATTCAGGCCGACGCGCTCAACGAGACGTACCGTCCGGTGATCGAAGCGGACCGGCAGCGCGCCGTCGACCGCGGGGCACAGGGGACACCCGCCATCTTCGTCGCCGGCCGGTCCGTCTCGCCGACGTACGACGCCATCGCGGGCGCCATCGAGGCCGAGCGACGGTAGGCCCCGTCGACAGCGAACCCCACGGCCCACCGCGGCCGTCGCTTCGACGCCCGTACCACGGGACACTTGGTCGTCGGCCCCGAAGTCGACGCCGATGAGCGACGATTCGGACGACGGGCGGACGCTCGGCCGTCGGCACCTCCTCGCCGGCGTCCTCGGGGCCGGACTGGTCGGCGCCGGGGCCGTCGGGAGCGGCGTCGTTGGGCTCGGCGGTGCGGGAAGCGCCAACACCCGACTCCCCGTCGCGGTGTCGACCCTCGACGCCCCGGGGTCGACCGCCGGGACACAGCAGGTTCCCACGTCGGGGACGCCGACCCTGATCGACTGTTTCGCGACGTGGTGTGGTCCCTGTGTCGAACAGATGTCGTCGCTGGGGACGGTCCACGACCACTACGGGGACGAGGTGGCGTTCGTCTCGGTCACCAACGAACGGTTCGGCGGCGGGCTGACCCGCGACGACGTGCGGGCGTGGTGGCGCGACCACGACGGCGGGTGGACGCTCGGTCACGATCCCGAGGGTGACCTGCTGGCGGCGCTCGGCGCGAGCGGACTTCCCTTCCTCGCGCTCACCGACGCGTCGGGATCGGTCGTCTGGACCCACGGCGGCGTGGCCGCCGTCGAGACGCTCGATCGGGAACTGTCGTCGGTGGTGTGATGGTCGACGCCGCCTTCCTCGGGACGCTCGCCTTCGCGGTCAGCGCCGGTCTCGCCACCTTCTTCGCCCCCTGTGCCTACCCGCTCCTCCCGGGATACGTGGGCTACACCCTCCAGCAGGAGGAGACGGGGCTCGGCGGGGCCGCCCTTCGCGGCCTCGCCGCCTCCGGCGGCGCGGTCGCCGTCCTCGCAGCTGTCGGCGGCCTCCTCCTCGCCGTCGGCGGCCGCCTCGCCCGCCACCTGCCGCTCCTCGAACCGCTGGTCGGCGGCGCGCTGATCGGCCTCGGCGCCCTCGTTCTGACCGACCGGGCGCCGACGCTCCACCTCCGACTGCCCGAGCGCCGGGGATCGGTCGCGGGCGCGGCCGTCTTCGGCGGCGGCTACGCCCTCGCGGCCGCGGGCTGTGTCGTCCCGGTCGTCCTCGGTGTCTTTACGCAGGCGCTCACGCTCGCACCGTCGCGGGCCGCCGTCGCGCTCGGAAGCTACGCCGTCGCGACCGCACTGCCGCTGACCGGCGTGACGCTCCTCTCGGCGGTCGGCAGCGACGCCCTCCGGGCGTGGAGCGGTCACGCCGGGACCGTCAGGCGACTCGCCGCGGTCGTCATGATCGTCGCCGGCGTGGCACAGATCGTCGCCTCGCTCCGCTATCTCGGTGTGGTGTGAGATCGCGTGCCCCGAACCGACACGGTGGCTTTCGACGGCCGGACCAGACGGGCTTTGAGCGTCGATCCCCAGCCTCGACTATGGACAGACGAACGTATCTCGGCACGCTGGGTCTCGCCGCGACGGCCGGCTGTCTCGGCGGCGGCGGGAACCCGAACACGACGCTCGGGGAACCCGACCGGCCCGAGGGAGTGACCAGCGAGGCGCTCGCCTACCCGGCGTGGGGCGAGCGAATTCCGGACGTGACCCTGCCCGATCCGGTGAGCGGCGAGTCGATCGACCTGCGCGGCGTGGACCGGCCCGCGCTCGTGAGCTTCTTCTACTCGAACTGCATGAGCGTCTGCCCGCGGCTGATCTCCGCGCTCCGCGAGGTGCAGATCCACAGCGTGGAGAACGGCTACGCCGACGAAGTCGGCTTCTACCCCATCACCTTCGACCCGCAACGGGACACGGCGTCGACGCTGCGCGAGTACGCGGATCGGATGAACGTCGACCGGTCTGCCGGCAACTGGCACTTCCTGCGGCCCGAGAGCCGCGAGCGGGCCAAACGCGTGCTCGAGGAGGAGTTCGGATTCGTCTTTCAGCGCACGGACCCGGAAGACGGCGGGAAATACATGTTCAACCACATCGGTCTCGTCCTCCTCGTGAACGCCGACGGCTACGTCGAACGCGCGTACCGTGGACAGGAGGGCACGGAAGAAAGGTACATCGAGGACCTGCGGACGGTGCGGACGGGCGGGGGCGGCTTCCTCTAGTCGTGCCCGGAGGCGGGCACGGGTTCGTACGGCTCCTCCAGATACTCGATGTCGCTGTCCGAGAGGTCGATCTCCAGCGCCTCGACCGCATCCTCCAGATGCTCGACCGTCGAGGTGCCGACGATGGGGGCGTCCACCCAGTCCTTGTGTAACACCCAGGAGAGCGCGATCTGTGCCATCTTCACGCCACGCTCCTCGGCGAGTTGCTGGACGCGGGCGTTGACTTCCGGCCCGCCGCCCTCGCGGTAGGGGTGTTCGTACAGGCGCGTCTCGCTCGCGCCCCGAGTCGTCGAGTCCACCTGCTCGTCGGGGCGGGTGAGATAACCCCGCGCCATCGGCGACCACGGGATGACGCCCACGTTCTCCTGCGCACAGAACGGGAGCATCTCGCGTTCCTCCTCGCGGTAGGCGAGGTTGTAGTGGTTCTGCATGGTGGCGAACCGCTCCAGCCCCAGCGAGTCGCTCGTGTGGAGCGCGTCCGCGAACTGGTAGGTCCACATCGAACTCGCGCCGATGTAGCGCACCTGCCCGCGCCGCACCGCGTCGTCGAGGGCGCGGAGCGTCGTCTCGATGGGCGTGTCGTAGTCCCAGCGGTGGATCTGATAGAGGTCGACGGTGTCCATCCCCAGCCGATCCAGGGAGTGTTCCAACTCCTGCTCGATGGCCTTGCGCGACAGACCGCCGGAGTTGGGGTTGTCCTCGTCCATCCGGAAGTAGCCTTTCGTGGCGACCACCTTGTCCTCGCGCCGGCCGTCCAGCGCCTCCCCGAGGACGCGCTCCGACTCGCCGTTCGAGTACATGTTCGCCGTGTCGAAGAAGTTGATCCCGAGGTCGATGGCGCGCTCCACGAGTTCGATCCCCTCGTCCTCGTCGAGCACCCAGTCACGCCAGTCGCTCGTCCCGATACTCATACAGCCGAGACAGAGGCGCGACACTTCCATGCCGGTGTCGCCCAGGGTGGTGTACTCCATGTGGGAGCGTCGTAGCGACGAGACAAAAAGCTACGGCGGGTGGCGATCCCGGATCGACGCCACGGCCGATGGCCACCCCGTCGGTACGCTACAGTCCCTCGTCGTCCGGCGGACGGAGACGCCGTTGGAACTCGTCGACCGCCCGCAGGTCGTCCAGAATCACCAAAATACGGGCGTTACCGACAACGGTCCACAGGGATCGGGGCCACACCGTTTTGCCGGCCGGCTCCCAACCCCGGTCATGACCGTCTGGCTCCTCGGCGACCAGCTCCATCCGGCGCATCACGTCCTCGACGACGACGACCGCGTGTTGCTGATCGAGGCGACCGGCTTCGCCGACCGCCGACCGTACCACCCGCAGAAACTCGGGCTCCTGTTCGCCGCGATGCGCCACGCCCGCGACCGACTCCGCGAAGCGGGGTACGCGGTGGACTATCGCCGGGCCGACACCTTCGGCGACGCTCTCGACGACCACTTCGACGCACGTCCAGGGGACGACGTGTGCCTCATGCGTCCGCCGAGCCACGGCGCCGCCGAGCGCCTGCGCGAACTGGTCGAATCGCGCGGCGGATCGCTGACGCTCGTCGACGACGACCGCTTCCTGTGTTCGCCCGACGCGTTCGACGAGCACCACGACGGGGACGGCTTCCGCCACGAGAACTTCTACCGCTGGCTGCGACGGCGAGAGGGGGTTCTCGTGGACGGCGACGACCCCGTGGGTGGCCAGTGGAACTTCGACGAGGCAAACCGGGAGACGCCGCCGGCGGACTGGTCGCCGCCGCCGGTGCCGCGTTTCGAACCGGACGAGTTGACCCGCGAGACGCTCGACTGGGTCGACGAGCGGTTCGAGACGTGGGGCGAGCGCGAGGGATTCGCGTGGCCGGTCACCCGCGGCGAGGCGCTGGCGGCGCTCGATCACTTCGTCACCCACCGCCTCCCCGCGTTCGGTCCGTATCAGGACGCGATGCTGGGTGACGAGTGGGCGCTCGCCCACTCCCTGCTGTCGTCGTCGCTGAACCTCGGCCTGCTGGGGCCGCGGGAGGTCATCGACGCCGCCGTCGACGCGTGGGAGCGTGACGACGCTCCGATAGAGAGCGTCGAGGGGTTCGTCCGGCAGGTGTTGGGCTGGCGGGAGTTCGTGCGGCACGTCTACCGGCGGACGATGCCCACGCTGACAGAGGGCGACCTGCTCGACCGGTCGCGCGACCTCCCACCCCTCTACTACGACGGCGAGACGAGGATGCGGTGTCTGGACGAGGCCGTCTCGCACGTCTACGACCGGGGCTACGCCCACCACATCGAGCGCCTGATGGTGCTGTCGAACTTCGCGACGCTGTACGGCGCCGACCCCCACGAGTTGAACGAGTGGTTCCACTTCGGGTTCGTCGACGCCTACCACTGGGTGACGGCGCCGAACGTCCTCGGGATGGGCACGTTCGCCACCGACGCGTTCACCTCGAAACCCTACGTCTCCTCCGGCAACTACGTCGACCGGATGAGCGATCACTGCGCCGACTGCCCCTACGACGTGGACGCGACGACCGGCGAGGGTGCCTGCCCGTTCAACGCGCTCTACTGGGACTTTCTGGACACCCACGAGGAGACGCTCCGGGGAACGGGCCGAATGGGGCTGATGTACAGCCACGTCGACCGCAAGGGCGAAGCCGAGTGGGATGCGATCCGCGAGCGAGCGGCGACCCTCCGCGAACGCGCGGCGGACGGCACGCTGTAGTTACGGCTCGCGAGCGTGAAAATTGGGAGAATCGTGCCGTTCTGCGCCGCTACCGAACGGTCGAACCAACCTCGGTTCGACCTTACAGCCGCTGGAGATTCGTCGCTCGCGGGCCCTTGTCGGCCTGCTCGATGTCGAACTCCACCTCCTGCCCTTCTTCGAGGTCCGGACCGCCGATGTCTTCCATGTGGAAGAAGACGTCTTCGTCCGAATCTTCAGTCTCGATGAACCCGTAACCGCCCGTGTCGTTAAAGAACGCAACCGTACCTGTCGCCATTGCGTTGCTAGCGACGAAAAGCAGAACCATAAGGTTTCCGGGCGAATGCGGAGAAATTCGGATTTTTCGACTATTTTCTCACAGGAAGCTGATCCCGACAGTGATGCCAGTCTACGTCTCCCGACCGAGCGTGTGGAACTCCGGATTCGGCCGCATGTCGACGAAACTCGCCAGTCGGTTGCTGAGGTTGAAGAAGGCGGTCACGGCGCCGATATCCCAGATTTCGCGCTCGGAGAAGCCCGCCTCGGCGAGCGCGTCGAGGTCAGCTCGCGTCACCTCGGCCGGACGCTCGGTGAGTTTCACCGCCACGTCGAGCATGAGCAGTCGCTCGTCGCTCACGTCCGCCGTCCGGTAGTTGGCGACGAGTTGGTCGGCGAGATGGGGGTCGTCGGCGTAGATGCGAACCAGCGCGCCGTGGGCGACGTTGCAGTAGTAGCAGTGGTTGACGCCGGAGACGGCGACGACGATCATCTCCACCTCCTCGCGATCGAGGCTCGTCCCCTCGACGAGGGCGTCGTGGTAGTCGACGAAGGCCCGGAAGTGATCGGGCGCGTACGCGAGCGCCGCGAAGACGTTCGGCGTGAAGCCCGCGCGCTCGGTCTCCTCGTCGATGCGCTCGCGCAGGTCGTCGGGCAGGTCGTCGTCGTCGGGCACGGGGAACCGTGCCATCGCGTCGTCGTTCATGGGCGGACGTGGACGCGCACCGGCAAAAATTCACGCCACGCGCAGGGCGACGAAGCCCGCGGCCGCCGTCGCACAGATCCCGACCGCGAAGAGGACGTAGTTGGCGAGCGTGTTGTCGGCGCGGGTGAGGTAGACGGAGAAATCCCGGGTCGAGAGCGGCCAGAGGAGGGGAATACCGGCCGGCGTCAGGGCGTCCGCGAGGAGGTGCGCGAGGATCGCGAGCGTCCCGATAGCGAAGCCGAAGGGGACGAGCGTGGCGCGGCCGTCGCCGAGAACCGACGTGAGGCCGACGCCCGCGCCGGCGCCGACGGCGCCCACCAGGAGGGCGAACGCGAGCGTGTGGGTCGGCCCGCGGTGGGAGATGACGGGGAGGCGGTGGTCCCAGTCCGGGAGCATCGACAGCCAGAGCATGGCGGCGCCCCCGACGACGGCGAGGTCCGGTCGACCCGCGAGGACGAGCGCGAACCCGACCGGCGCGAACACGAGTAGGGAGACGCCCCAGTGGCCTCGACGGTACATAGGCGAGGGTGGGGCAGGCACCGACCAGAACCTTTCGGCCGACAGGAGGGATACGGTTATCGCGCCTGGGCGCCTCCCTCCGCCGTGTTCGACGGATTCGTGGCCGGTCTCGACGCCCTTCCGGCGTGGCAAGCGACGGCGATCGTCCTCGCGACTTCCTTCGGGAGCGCGCTCCTCCTCGAAGTCGTGGGGGTTCGGGTCGCTCGGCGGCTCACTCGTCGCACGGAGACGGCGTTCGACGACATCGTCTTCGAGGAGCTCCGGCTTCCGCTCGTCGTCACCGTCGCCCTCGCGGGTGTCTTCGTCCTGACACGCGTCGAGTCGGTGGCGACGGCGACGCTCGTCGACGCCCGCACCCTCTCGTTGTTTTTCGGTCGGCCCTCGCTGTCCGTGATCGTCCTCGTCTGGGCACGAGCGCTGAACCGCGTCGTCAACCGGTTGGTCGAAGCCGTCAAGGACCGCGGCGACCGCTTCGACTTCGCGCCCGTCTTCTCGAACGTGTGGACGCTCGTCGTCCTCGTCGGCACCGTCGCCGTCCTGCTCTCGCTGTGGGACTACGACATTTCACCCCTGCTCGCTGGCGCGGGCATCGCCGGCATCGCCGTCGGCTTCGCCGCCAAGGACACCGTCGCCAACTTCTTCGGGGGCATCGCCCTCTACTTCGACGACACGTACAAACTCGGCGACTTCGTCGTCCTCGACTCCGGCGAGTCGGGGACGGTCGTGAAGGTCGGCGTCCGGTCGACCACCCTACTGACCCGCGACGAGGTGCTCGTCACGGTGCCGAACTCGGTGTTGAACGCCACCCGCGTCACCAACGAGTCGGCGCCGGGGAGACGCCGGCGGGTTCGGGTGCCGATCGGCGTCGCCTACGGCACCGACATCGACGCCTTCGAGGAACTGCTGGTGACGCTCGCGCTCGACGAGTCGCTGGTGCTCGACGCGCCCAAGCCGCGGATGCGGTTCCGGCGATTCGGCGAGTCGGCGCTGGAGTACGAACTGCTCTGCTGGGTCAACGGACCGACGCGGGCCGCACGGACGCGCCACGAACTCAACCGCGCCATCTACCACGCGCTCGCGGACGCGGACATCGAGATCCCGTTCCCGCAACGCGACGTGCGGGTGCGGACGGCCGGTCGCGAGGCATCGTTCGACGATGAGGACGGCGCCGACGCCGTCGCTGGCGGGCGGTGAGAACGGAAGTGGAGGGAGTGTACGTTACCGATTGCCCACGGTACGGGGACCAGTGTCGCCGGAGCGGGTAGCGGCGCGCATGGTACGAACGCACCGACAGGGCGACCCGCGCGACGCTTACTCCTCGACGACGACGGTCCCCTCCATCCCCGCCGCCTCGTGCGGGATGCAGACGTAGGCGTGTTCGCCGGCCGTCTCGAACGTGTGGACGTAGGACTGACCGGACGCGACGTAGCCCTGGCCCTCCTCCCAGCCGGTGCGGGCGGCCTCCTCGGAGTCGAAGCCGCCGGAGGCCCAGTAGGAGGCGCCGTCCGGAATCCCGTCGCCGACGGCGGTGACGCTGTGGGATTCGCCGCCCGCGTGCGTCCACGCCACTTTGTCGCCGACCGAGACGGTGAGCTCCGCCGGTTCGAATGCGACGGCCGTCATGTCGACGACGTGGTCGGCGTCGTCCGGGACGCCTTCGACGACGTTGGGACCGCCCTCGAAGTCGCGGTCGCCGCCGCCGCGGCCACCGCCGCCGTGGCCGTCGCGGCCGCCACCGCGCCCGGCCGAGACCTCGGGCGCCTCGTCCGCGGCGCCGGCGACGGCGAAGGCGGCGTTCCGGGTTAGCTGTGCGAACCGTTCGGCCGCCTCGTCGACGCCCTCGCCGCCGTCGAGCGCGGAGACGTAATCCGAGAGCGCGGCCTCGAACGACTCGTAGGTCTCGTGGTCACCCTCCTCCAGTGCCTCGTGAACGCGCGCGTTCTCGAAGGTGGCGAACACGTCGCTCATCAGCGGCGAGGCGTTCACGTCGCCGCCGGAGCCGCCGTTCTCGACGACGGCGTATGTCGCCGAGGTCGCCTCGTCCGCGAACGTCGTCGCAGCGTCGTACGCGTCGGCAGTACCGGTCGTCGCCGACCGCACGGCGCCGAGCGCCTCCTCGAAGGCGTGGTAGCGGTCCTCGCTGGCCGCCTCGACGGCCTCGTGGAAGCCGTTGGCGCCGCCCTCGAAGTAGGCGAAGGCGTCGCTGGCGACCGTCTCGGCGCGCTCGGTCGCGCCGAGCGTCGCGAGGACGCCCGCGTCGGTAGCGCGGCCGGTCATGTACCCCGCGGCGGCGGCGCTCGCGACGGGCGTACCCGCCGACGCCTCGAACTCGACCAGGGCGTCCATCGCGCCGGTGACGTGGGTCTCCACCGCGTCGTCGTCGCCCGCCCGGAAGGCGTCGGGCAGCGCGGTGAGGTGCTCCTCCTCGAAGGTGTGGTAGAGGTCCTCGCTCTCGGCCTCCAGCGTCTCGTGGAAGCCGGCCTCGTTCTCCTCGAAGCGGGCGAAGAGGTTCTCCGCAATCGTCGCGGCGACTTCGCCCTCACCCTGCCCGTAGCGTTCGCGGGCGTCGCCCAGGCGAGCACGGAAGAAGCCGGATTCGAGGACCGGTGCGGCGTCGCCGGCGAGCGCCTCGATCCCAGTCGTGAGACCGTCGTGGACGGTGGTGACGGCGTCGTCGACGCCGGCATCGTCGCCGTCCTCGATGGCCGTGACGAGGGCGTCCAGCCCCTCGTGTTCGAACTGTTCGTACGCCTCCTCGCTGGCCTCCTCCAGCGCCTCGTGGGCGCGGGCGCCCTCGAAGTGCTGGAAGATGGACTGCGCGGCCGCCTTGGCGGCCTCGCTCTCACCGGCGTCGTAGAGCCACGCGGCGTCGCGGACGCGGGCGCGATAGCCGTTCAGGCCGGCGGCGTGGGCGACGCCGAGACCGGGGCCACCCATGCCCGCGGCCATCTCGGCGTCGAAGCCGACGGCGCCCATCAGGGAGAGGTGGCCGATACCCGCGATGGGGTCGGGGACGAGTTCGTAGGCCGCGTCGACGACGGCCTGTGACGCCGAGAGCGTCGCCTCGTGGACCGCCTCGGCGTCGCCGCCGTTCGCGGCCTCGATGGCGTCGCCGAGTGGGCCCTCGAACTCCTCGTGGTACTCCTCGCCGGCGGCTTCGAGCGTCTCGTGGGCGGGGGCCTGTTCGAAGTCGGCGAAGACCCGCTCGCCGACCGTCGCCGCCGCGTCGGTCATACCGGCCATCGCCAGCGCGTCGATGTTGCGGACGCGCGACCCGAAGACGAACAGCGAGAGTATCTCGGTGACGGTCGACGACGTGCGCGACTCCTGGACGGAGCGAAGGTCGTCGCCCGCGCCGTCGAGGGCGCCGATGGCGTCGTTCGGGGCGCCCTCCTCGAAGGCCGATCGCGCCTCGCCGAGGTTCCCCTCGAAGGACTCGTAGGCCTCCTCGCTGGTCGATTCGAGCCCTTCGTGTGCGCCGTACTCGCCGCCAGCGTTCTCGAACCGGGCGAACACGTCGCCGACGAGCGTCGCCGCCGCCGCGTCCTGTCCGGCGCGTCCGAGCGTCACCGCGTCGTGAAGGCGGGCGCGCATCACGTTCCACTCGGCTGCGAGCGCCGTCGACGCCGACGCCTCGGCGGTCGGCTCGGGTGTCTCGGTCGGTTCCGGCGTCTCCGTCCCGGTGTCGGTCCCCGTCGCCGTCGATTCGTCCGCTTCGGACGTGCTCTGGCCGCCACAGCCGGCCAGTCCGACGCCGCCGAGGGCGACGCCAGTCGTCTTCAGTAACCGTCGTCTTGTGTGTCGCATATGATTTAGGCTAGCCTAAAAGTACAAAAGCGCTCCGATTTTTTGGCCAACCAAAACCAGCGGCAGTCGCTACCTGATTAGGCTATCCTAAAAAACACTCGGTCGATCCGCCTCGGTGCCAAGGGGGCGTCGATCAATCCCGCAGGAACCGATCGAACGCGGACGCGAAGGCGCCCTCGTCCTCGGTGGCCTGCTCCCACTCGACGAGTCCGCGTTCCTCGCGGGTGCCCTCGATGGTGTTGTCGAGGACGAAGGCGACGAGGCCGCCGACGGCCATCCCCGTCGACCCGATGACGTAGATGGTGTCGGCGACGGCGCGGGCGCCGATGACGGGGCCGAGGACGGCGACGCCGCGCATCCCCTCGCGGAAGGCGGCGGCGCTCCCGACGTTCCCCATGTAGGCCGGGATCGCCAGCCCGGTGAACAGGGCGATGCCGACGATGAAGACGTTGCGCGAGGAGTTCATGTCGACGTACTCCAGGTTGGAGAGGCCGACGGCGACGATCTGTCCGAACATGGCGATATAGAGGCCGCCGACGATGGGGTCGGGGATGGTAGCGATCAGTTGGCCGAAGTAGCCGACGAACCCGACCACGAGCATCACCGCGGCACCGATCTGGACGACGTAGCGCGAGGCGACGCCAGTGAGGCCGATGGCACCGATGTTCTCGGAGTAGGAGGTGGAGCCACCGGTGCCCATGAGGCCGGCGAAGACGTTCATCAGCCCCTCCATGCCGATGCCGTGGTTGATTCGCCGTTCGCTCGGCGCGCCGACGCCGGAGAGGCGGGCAACCGCGTGGTAGTCGCCGAACGATTCCAGCATGGACGCCGCGACGCCCGCGACCATCCCGATCACGAACGCCGTCTCGATCCGCGGCATGCCCCACTGGAGCGGGTAGATCGGCATCAGGGCGGGCGCGGCGGCGACCGACGCGAGGTCGACGTAGCCGGAGGTGTCCGGCGCGTAGACGCCGGCGACCGACAGGACCGCCGCCACCACCCAGGCGACGACAACGCCGAGCAGCACCGGGAACAGCTTGAACGCCCGCGAGCGGCCGCCGAGATACTGTGAGAACAGGACGATCAGCCCGAGCGTCAGGCCGAGGAGCCACCAGTTCCCGCTCGCACTCGTCACCTGCGGGGTGTTGAACAGCGCGAGACCGATGAGCGCGATGGTCGGCGCGATGATGACCGGCGAGATGTACGACCGGAGGCGGCCCAGCAGTCCGAAGTAGCCGACGGCCACCTCGACGACCGCGGCGACGACGATGGCACCCTGGAGTTGTAGCAGGGCCGCCTCCCACGCCGGCCCCGCCGGATCGCTCGCCTGTACCACGCCGATGACCGCGAGCGCCGGCGCGAGCATCGAGAACGGCGCCCCCTGCACGATGGGGTAGCGGTTGCCGAACGTCGTCTGGGCGAGCGTCGCGATGCCCGAGACGACGAAGAACGTGCCGACGAACCGGGGGATCACCGACTCGGGCATCCCGAGCGCCCCCGCGAGGATCAGGGGCACCGCGACGTTCGCGCCGACCATCGTCAAGTAGTGCTGGACGCCGAGAAACACCGACGTGACGATCGGCGGCTTGTCGTCGATTCCGTACGATACGAACCCGGCGGAGCCCTCCTCGTCGCTCATTGTCGCGGCTCACCCGAATGCATATCCGACATCACTCCACGCAGGTATCTAAAACCGACCGGATCGGGACGACCCCGGCCGAAAGCGTCACGGCGCCCGGGGCCGAGGATGCGGTCGATGGACGTGGACGGCGACGGCGAGCGCGCGACACCCGCCCCGGGAGCCAGGGGCGACGGCGACGAGCGGACCGACGCACTCGGGACGCCGGCCGACTACCGACCAGAGCGCCTCTGTTACGACGGTGAACACGTCGTCGAGCGGGCGCCACTCGGCGCCGGCTGGGCGGCCGTCACCAGCCACCGAGTGCTGGTGTACAACCCGGCTGCGGCGGGGCGACGGTTCGAAGCGGTCGATCGACCGAACGTCAGCGACGTGACCGTCGACGCCGACGGCGACGGGCAGTTCCTCGGGTGGGGGCTGCGCGCCGCCGTCTACGGGGTCGCCGGCCTCGGCGGTGGCGTCGCCCTTCGGGCGATGGACCTCCAGTCGACGCTGTCGATGGACGCGAGCGCGGACGCCGCCCCCGTCGGGAGCGTCCTCGCGGTGACCGACGCCCTCGCCGCGGCGCTCGGTCTCCTCACGACGCTGCTCCTCGTCGGCGGCGGCGGCCTCCTGGCCGGGTCGCTCGTCCTCTTCGTCCGCTATCTCGGGACGCGACGCCCGGCGCTCGTCGTCGACCGGTTCGGCGACGACCCCGTCCGGCTAGCCGCCCCACAGGGCGACGGTGAACGGGCGGCCCGGGCGCTATCGGCGGCGCTCGACCGATAACTCAGAAGACGGCTCCACAGTCCGCACAGGCGTCGGCGTCGAGGCCGACCTGTGACTTGCAGTTGCTACAGTAGCCCCGGGACCCACTCCGGAGGATGCGCGCGACCACGACGTCGTCGTCCTCGCCGAGCGATTCGCCACACTCCGAACAGTAGTTCGGCGCTCCCTCGTGGCTGGTCGAACACGCGGGACAGACGCGGACGCGCGTGGCGTCATCGCCGTCGCCGTCGCCGTCTCGGTCGTCGGGCGGGTCGTCGGTGATCAGCAGTGCCAGGAGGTAGACGACGACGCCGATGAGGCCCGTGAGGAACGTGACCAGTCCCCATACAAAGCCGGAGCGGCCGCGACTGCTGGCGTGGATGCCGACGGCGGCGGCTACAGACGTCCAGAACAGGAGGACGACGAGGGCGACGAAGGGGTGACTGGACATGCGCGTGGGAGGTGAACGAAGCCGGATAGGCCTTGTGCCGACGCACCACCCGCCGCGACCAATGATATATGCCCCCCGGTGGCATAGGAGGGAGCGATGGAGATCCGGCGGTTCCTCCGCGGTCGGATCGACGACGACCGCCTCGACCGGGTGATCACTGAAGTCGCGGCTCGGTACGACCGCGAGGACCCGTCGGTCCGCTATCTCGACGCCGACAACTGGCTGTCGACGCCGCTCGTCCTCGACGAAGACCTCTTCGTGAAGGTGATCTCCAAGCAGAACTCGCTGATCCACGCCCTCATCACCACCGGCCGCAACCTCGGCGTCTTCTCCGCGGGGACGGAGGGCTTCTTCGAACATTTCGGGACGCCGTACGGGATGGCGAAACACGAACTCGAAGCGACCGAGCGGATGCGGGAAATCGGGGTGAACGCGCCCGAACCCCTCGAAGCGCTGGAAGTCGACGGCCTCGGCGTCGTCGTCCTCGAGTATCTGCCGGAGTTTCGCCCGCTCGACGAGCTAGATCGGGAGGCCGAGCGCGAACTCGCGCCGAAGCTGTTCGCGGCGCTCCGGACGATGCACGACCACAGCCTCGCACACGGCGACCTCCGAGCGGAGAACGTCCTCATCCTCGACGGCGACCTCTACTTCATCGACGCGACCAACGTCGGGGCGGAGAGCCGCGACGCCGCCCGGTCGTACGACGCCGCCTGCGGGCTGGCAGCGCTCGAACCGCTCATCGGCGCCACAGCGACCGTCGACGCCGCCGCGACGGCCTACACGACGGAGGAACTCCTCGCAGCGCGTGACTTCCTCGATTTCGTCAACATCCGTCCGGATCACGACTTCGACGCCGCGGCGCTCAAGGGTGAAATCGAGAAGCGTGCGGCGTGACGGGACGAAGTGAACCCGGATCGACCCTACCGGGCGAAAGGGCGATCCGGGTCCGAGTCGGGCCGGGACGAGCGACGACGTGGTGGAGTTTGGTTGCCGAGTCTCGACGAGAAAAGCGTCGATGCGTCGGCACTCACCGATAACGCCCTCTGACTCATAAACCCACCGACACCGGCGGATCAGTCGCGGCGGTCCCGGAGCGCCGGAAACTCCTCGCGAACCGCCTCGATCCGGTCCGGATCGAGGTCGGCGACGACGAGCGTCGGATCGTCGCCCGCGCTCGCGAGCGTCGTCCCCCACGGGTCGTAGACGGTCGACCGTCCGAGGAGCGTGGCGTCCTCGAACTCGGTGGCGCCGTTCGCCGCCGCGACGTAGGTGAGATTCTCGATGGCGCGCGCCCGGGCGAGCGTCTCCCAGTGTTCGACCCGGGGGTAGGGCCACGCGCTCGGGACGCAGACGAGCGTCGCGCCCGCGTCCGCCAGCCGCCGGTAGAGTTCGGGGAAGCGAAGGTCGTAACACGTCGACATCCCGACGGTGAACCCCTCGAACTCGACGGTCGAGAGCGACTCGCCGGGCGTGAGCAGGCGCGTCTCGGCGGACTCGTAGCCGAAGAGGTGGTGTTTGCGGTAGACGGCGCGACGCGCCCCGTCGCGGTCGTAGAAGACACAGGTGTTCGCCAGCCCGTCCTCGGCCGGCACGTCGACGCCGGCCTCGGCGCTGGCGGCGAGGTCCTCGACGTGACTCCCAGCCAGGAGCCCGACGCCGTGATCGGCGGCGACGTCGGACAGGCGGCCGAACGTCGGTCCGTCGAGCCCCTCGGCCGCGCGGGCGTACGTCTCGAAGGCGAAGTAGCCGACCGTGAACAGTTCGGGGAGGACGACCAGGTCGGCGCCGCGGGTGGCGGCGTCGGCGACCGCCGTCGCCGCGCGGTCGACGTTCTCGCTCACGTCCCCGGCGGTCTGATCGAGTTGGGCGAGCGCGATCCTCATGCCGGAAGTTCGAGGTCGCGTCTGAGCGCCGTTTCGAGGTTGGTGAGTTCGTTGTCGAGGCGCTTCTTGAAGAACCGCTCGACGCCGGGGAGACGGCCGTCGACGACGAACTCGTTGTCGAGGCGACAGCCCGTCTCGGTCGGTTCGATCCGGTGTTCGCCGGTGACGCGCAACACCTTCGACCGTCCGACGAACTTCACGTAGTTGGGTTCGTCGCGCTCGACGTCCTCGGTCTCGACGGTCGCGGTGCGGTCGACGAGCGGCAACTGGAGGTCGATCTGCCACGTTGCTCGCTCACCGTCTATCTCGTAGTCGCGGACGACGCTGATGGCTTCGGCGCGCTTGCGGGGGTCGGAGATGAACTCCCAGACGCGTTCGGCCGGAGCCTCGAACTCGAACGCCCGCCGGACACGTACGGTCATACGATGTGGTTCCGTCGAATCCTCAAAAAGCCGTGGGGTTGGGTCAGCCTTGCGTGACGCGCCACGTCGTCGATCGGGCGCGTCCCCACTTCTCGATCTCCACGTCCTCGGACTTCTCGGCCAGTCGAGGGAGTCGGGAGCCGACCTGTTTGGCCGTCAGCCCGATGGCGTCGGCGATGTTCTTCGCGCGGAAGTAGCGTTCACCCCGGGAGACGCTGTCGTGGAGGTACGCGAGGATTCGCCGTTCCTCTTCGGTCAGTGAGGTCATCGTTCACCCTCGGTAGGGGACTCATGCTCTTAACTCTTTCAAGCCCGAGTCGTGACGGCTCGGACGGACCGTCGTGAACCACGAGGGCGGCACGGCCGGCAAACGGTGCCGGCGATCCGTCCTACAGTCGCTATTGAAGCGGTTTGCACAGCCGATCGCACGCCGTCCGGCGATCGGCTGTGCGACGACGTTCAATTGCTACTTAGGCGTAGGCCTGAACCGCCACGACCGAGAGCAGGGCGGCCACCATCGCGAGGGCGAACCCGCCGGCTTTCGGCAACTGTCCGGGTGCGGCGACCATCGCCAGCGCACCCACGACCGCGAGGATGCCAAACAGCACGCCGAATCCCACTCCTTTGTCCGTCTCGGCGGCGTCGAGTGCCATACACCCCCCTGGGGTGGCGTGGCTTATAGTGATTGTCATGGAGCGAGGGGAACGATATAAACCCAGGCGGTCGTACGCCCGCTATGGACTTCAGCCTCTCCGCCGAGCAGTCCCAGATTCGCGACATGGTCGCCGACTTCGTCGACGAGGAGATCGTTCCCGTCGCGAGCGACATCGACGAGACCGACGAGTTCCCCCGCGATCTGATCGACCAGATGGCCGAACTCGGTCTGATGGGAATGCCATTCGACGAGGCGTACGGCGGCGCGGGGCTCGACTACCACGCCTACGCCGCCGCCCTCGCGGAGATCAGCCGCGGGAGCGGCGGCCTCGGTACCGTCGTCGCCGCCCACACCAGCCTCGCGAGCGGGATGCTCGATTCGTTCGCCTCCACGGAGCAGAAAGAGCGGTTCCTGACGCCGCTCAACGAGGGTGCGGACATCGGCGCGTTCGCGCTCTCGGAGGCCGGCGCCGGGAGCGACGTGCCCGCGATGGAGACGACCGCCGTCCGCGACGGCGACGACTACGTCATCGACGGCGAAAAACTCTGGATATCGAACGGCTCCGTCGCCGACACGGTGGTTCTGTTCGCCAAGACCGACCCCGACGCGGGCCGGAAGGGTCTCTCCGCCTTCGTCGTCCGTCCCGACGAGGACGACGGCTTCCACGTCGAGGGGACGGAGCACAAGTTGGGCGACAAGGGGTGTCCGACGGCGGAGCTCCGGTTTGCCGACCTTCGTGTGCCAGCGGACCGTCGCCTCGGGGAGGAGGGAGACGGCTTCGTGCAGGCGCTGAAGACGCTCAACGCCGGGCGCATCACCATCGCCGCCCGCGGCGTCGGCATCGCGCAGGCGGCGCTCGACGAAGCCGTCGCCTACGCGAACGAGCGCGAGCAGTTCGGGCAGGCCATCGGCGACTTCCAGGCGATCGGCCACAAACTCGCGGATATGGACACCAAGGTGGAGACGGCGCGCCTGCTGATGCATTACGCGGCCGACCGGAAGATGAAGGGCCAGCGGTTCGTCAAGGAGGCCGCTCAGGCCAAACTCTACGCCAGCGAGGTGAGCAGGGAGGTCGCCAACGAGGCGATCCAGATCCACGGCGGCTACGGCTACACCAAGGACTTCCCGGTCGAGCGGTTCTACCGCGACGCCAAACTCAACGAAATCTACGAGGGGACCAGCGAGATCCTGCGCAACACCATCGCCGACGAAGTGCGGTAACCGGAAGCTTCGACTGACCGGAGCCCGGAGGAGTCGCTATGACCGAGTCCGGCGGTGACGGTGACGAATCCACAGGGACGACAGCCACCGACGACGGGGTCACCGCGCGCTACTACGAGACGGGAGGCGAGCGTGTCCTCGCGTTCGAACGGGATGGCCGGCGCGCCGCCCTCGCCCAGAACAGCGACGGGTACGCGATGGTGACCGTTCGACACGCGCCCGACGGCGACGAACTGGAGCGCTACTACGGCTTCGACATGGCGCTCGACCACGCGGCCGAACTGCTCGGGGTCGGAGTCGGGGACCTGCCGGTCCCGGATCGGGCGAGCGACATGGGAATGTAGGAGGTAGCGTCCCTGTCGATGGGCGGTCGCCGTCGCGGCCCGGCGACTCCATCGTGGCGTCCGAATCGCCCGACGATCAGGTCCAGTAGAACCGTGGCCCGAGAGACAGGTAGGCGAGGGCGAGAAAGAGGAGGGCGAAGGCGAACACTTCGCCGGGGCGTCCGCGGAGGAAGATGGCGAGGACCTGCACGACACCCATCACGATAGCGTCCTGCGGGTGGAGGTCGGGGTACGTGATCTGTGTCACCATGAGCGCCGCGAGCAGGCCGGAGAGGGCAACGAGGAGCACGGGGCCGACGAAGCCCGCGAGGACGCCCGCCGAGAGGATCGTCGCCGCGAGCGTCGACGGCACGCCCTTGGTTTCGGAAGCGTCGCTGTCGTAGGCAGTGTAGAGGCCGAGACGGGTGACCGCCATGGCGACGTAGACGGCCGGAAGGAGGAGCGCGAGGCCGTACGCGATCGGATCGGCCCCGAACGACCACGTCTCGGCCGCCCGCGAGGCGATGAGGAGAGCGGGCGCGACACCGAACGAGGCCACGTCCGCGAGCGAATCGAGATACGGGCCGGCGAGCGTCCCGCCACGCCTGCGGGCGATGACGCCGTCGAGTCCGTCCAGTACGGCCGCAAGCAGGACGATACGGGCGGCGAGTCCCGCGTCCCGCGTCGCGACGAACGCCGCCAGAAACCCGAGCATCGCGTTGCCGACGGTGACGGCGTCCGCGAGACCGAGTCGCCCCACGAACCGCGGTTGCATAGTCGCCCTCTCACCCACCGCGGATTTACGTCTTTATATCGTCCGCGAATCGTCCGTCGGTCCTGGCTGTCGACAGCCGGCGTACGGCCCGTTTCGACCCGCGAACCACGCCGCATATATCCGTCGACCACCGAACCTCGCGTATGCGCAGACGTCGGGTACTCGCGACGCTCGGATCGGCACTCGTGGCCGGGAGTGCTGGCTGTGCCGCCGCCGGGATGGGCGGCGTCGACGGCGACGTGGGCATGACCGCGGTGGCGTTCGAACCCGCGACGATCACGGTCAGTGTCGGCGACGAGGTCGTCTGGTACAACAACAGCGCCCGGGCCCACTCCATCACCGCCTACGAGGACGGCATTCCCGAGGAAGCCGACTACTTCGCCACGGGTGGCTACGACTCCGAGGCCGCCGCCCGCGAGGCGTGGGACGGCATGAGCGGGTCGATCACCACCGGGGAGCGCTACGCCCACACCTTCGAAGTGCCCGGCACCTACAACTACTTCTGCATCCCGCACGAGCGAGCGGGGATGGTCGGCAAAGTCGTCGTCGAGGAGTAGACCGCTGCCGCCGGGAGCGACGCGTGCGAGGGGGACTACGGCGAGTCCGCGTCGTTCGCTCGTGGACGCGCCGGTAGTTCGATCACGACGGTCGTTCCGCCGTCGGTACAGTCCACGTCGACCCGTCCGCTCGACCCGCGGACGATCCAGTTGGTGAGCCACAGGCCCAATCCGGTGCTGTGTCTGAGTTGTGTCTCCTCGGCGGTGCGGAGCACCTGTCGCTCGACCGGTGGAAGACCGGGACCGTCGTCGGTGATACGGACCGTGAACCGGTCCGCATCGCGTTCGGGCGGGATGAGATCGACCGCCACATGGGGGTGGTCGGCGTCGTTGTGTTCGACCGCGTTCTCCAGCACGTTGTCGAACGCGTGGGGGAGGAGTTCGTGACCGACGACCGGCGCTCGCTCGGGCAGCGTGACGTGTATCTCGGCGTCGGGACCGGTCCGACGCAGGCGCTCGATGCGGTCGGTCAGCACGTCGACGAGGTCGAAGGTCACCGTGTCGGTGCGGTCGGCGTCGGCGACCCGTTCGATCCGACGGGCGGTGTCGCTGAGTTCGAGGATGCCGTCGAGGCGGTCGCGGACGGTCCGCAGGCTCGGATCGTCGTCCGGGAGTCGCTCGGCGAGTCGGTCGAGGTGACCGACGGCGACGTTCACATCGTTACGAATGTTGTGGCGCAGCACCCGATTGAGCACCGCGAGCCGCTGTCGGCGCCCCCGCCGTTCGGTCACGTCGAGGACGACGAACGTCGCCCCGGCGACCCCGTCCTCCGCGAGCGGCGCGGCCCAGACCCGCGTGTCCAACAACGACCCATCAGGACGGCGGTGTCGAGCGTCCGCGCCGACGATCCGTTCGCCGTCGCGGAGGCGGTCGAGACAGGTGTCGAGCGTGACGGTGTCGCCATCGTCGGCCCACACCGTCGCGAAGGGCTGCCCGAGCATCGAGGACCGATCGTGGCCGAACGTTCGCTCCGCGGCGGGGTTCCACAACTGGACCACGCCGTCGGTGTCGACCGCACAGATGGCGACCGGGGCGGCGTCGATGACCGTGGCGAACCGATCGACCAGCCGCTCGACGGCAGCCGTGAGCACGTCGACCTGCTCCTCGCTGTCGAGGTGCCGATCCAGCGCGTCGAGTAGTTCGACGAACATCGTCCGGGAGAGCCCCTCTCGATCCGCCACCACACCCTCGTCCGCGGTGGCGTACGCGTCGACGACCGCCCGTTCGACCTCCTCGTGCCCACGCTGCGTGAGCGCCCGGAACACCGCGCCGGCGACCTGATCCGTCGAGCCATCCATTTTAGGTAAACCTAAAAATTTGCGGAGGATAAACCTTCGGCTCGACGGCGGGCGTCCGAAAAAGGTCGATCGGGACCCTCAGTCCTCGTCGACGGCGACGTCCTCTTCGTCCACGTCGACGGCCGCTTCTTCCTCGGCGGCGACCTCTTCGGGCCGCGCTTCGAGGGTGAGCTTCTGGATCTCGACCCGGCGAAGCGGGTAGACCGTCTTGGCGTCGCCGTAGATGGCCGAGGAGAGACGACCCTCGACGGCGCTCTCGACGAACGACTGGAAGTCGCGTTCGGTCGCGGCCTCCTCGATGATGTCGATCATGACCCGACGGATGGCCTGCTCCTGACTGCGGTCGGCCTTCTTCGTCGTGAACGCGACGGGCTGGACGCGGACGCGGTAGTCGTCCGTCGTCAGCACCGTGATCGTCGCGTCGATCTTCGAGGCACCGCGGCGCACGAGGCTCCGCAGGTAATCCCGCGTGAGTTCGTGTTTCACGAACTCCGTGTAGGCGGCGTCCGAGCCCACGTCCGTGATCTTGAACGTGAGTTTGGTGTTGTTCGCCCCGGCGTCGTCAGTGAGTTCGCCGAGGGTCGTTTCGATCGTTCGTCCGATGACTTTCTGCGGTTCGTCGGCAACCGTCTGGCCGAGTTCCGCCCGGTCGTACTGCTCCGGGGCGAAGATCGTGTACCAGCGCTTGCCGCGTTTCTGCTTGGATACTGAACGTTCACTCATGGTTGTCGTGTTCGCGTGCCGTTCGTGCGACGGTCTCCGCGACCGTCAGGTTCACCACGTAGTCGTCCACGGTCGACTGCAGGCTGCCCACAGTCTCGCGTTCGACGGTCGTGTGGACGACATCGTCCACCACGTCGGTCGACATCGACGGCGTGTTGTCCGGCCGGAGTGCGGCCGCGACCGTCGTCGCGTCGTCGTGTGTCGTCTCGACGCGAGCGCGCTTCATAGCGCCTCCCGGAACGCCGTGACGAACCTCGATACCTCTACGTCGTCGATCCGTGCCGTCGCCCGCCTGCCGTCGCCGGCCGTCGACCCCTCGGGGTCGACCGCCCGCACCGCCTCGGCCATCGCCGCACCGAGACGCGCGTCGTCGACGCTCGCGGCGGCCGCGGCCGCGGACTCGTCGCCCGCGCCGACGACCAACACGATCGGCTCCGGCGATCGGAAGTCCCGACAGAGTCGGGCGATCGTACCGAGCCGACCGGGGTCGCCGTCGTCGACGCGAGCCACGAAGACGCCGTCGTACCGACCCGTGGCCGCCTCGGCCAACGCGCCGTGTACCGCGCGAGCGTGGGTTCGCCACGCGTCGAGGGTCGCCGTTCGCAACCCCTCGTCGCGGATAGCGAGGGCGACGCCCGTTCCCGGTCGCTCGCGGGCGACCGCGTCGAGAACGTCGCCGAACCCCTCGATCGTCGCGAACGACGCCTCGGGGGTCGCGTGGGGACGAAGCGCCCGTTCGACGGCCTCGACGGCCCGTGTCGACGACGCCGTCGCCTCGATGGCTAGCCACGACGCCAGCCGTCGGTGCTCCTGGTCGGTCGGCTCGGCCGACAGATCGAGATCGGACAGCGCCGCCCGCGCCGCCTCGGGATCACCCGAAATCGGCGCGGAGACGAGCGTCGAGTGGGCCAGCCCCGTCTCGAGATCGGCCGTCGGCATCGCCACGCCGGGACGACGGTCGACCGGCGTGCGCTCGCGGACCGCGTCCAACAGCGGGGCCGCGTCGCCCGCATCGAGCGGGCAGTCCGCCGTCGCGACGCCGGCGAGTGCGAGCAGCGGGTCGGGAGCAACGCCGAGTTCGCGCGCCGTCTGGGCGGCCGTGAGGCTCGCCGGTTCGGCGCCCGACAGGGCGAGGTCGCCGCCCGTCGCTCCGATACCGACGACGAGGTCGTCCCCGTCGCCCGGCACCGGGTCCGGGACGGCATCGAGACGAATCTGGAAGGGGATCGACGACTCCCTGAGCGCCCGCGCGAAGACGCCGCTCGCGGCCAGCGCGTCGCCGTCGGCGGCCGCGACGACCCGAACGAACGGGGCCTCGCGAACCGCGGCGGCAACCTCGCCAGCGTTGGCGACCTCGGTAGTGGCGGGCGCGGTGGACATCTACTCTTCCAACAGTTCGACGGCGACGTCGTAGCTGTAGGTGAACTCCTCGTCGAGCGCGTTACCGCGGTAGTAGTCGACCAGCCGGCGGATCTTCGCCTCCGTGTTCTGGAGTGCGCGCTTGTTCTGATGGTCCTGGGGGTTCTCCGCCATGTGCTCGCGCAGGCCGATCGCCCGTCCCATCAGGTTGCGCAGGTCCTCCGGCAGGTCACCGTCGGCGTCGTGCTCCTCGAGGATCTCGGTGAGCTTCTTCCCCGTCGCCAGCTTTACGTCGGGAATCGGCGTTCCCTTCACGCCCTCGTCGCGCAGTTTCATCCCGATGACGCTCGGGTCGTGTCCCTGCTCGGCGAGTTCGACGACGCGCTCTTCGATGTCGTCTGCGTCTACGTCGCTCCACTCCGGGGGGTCGTCTGCCACCGGCTTGTCCGAACCGGACGAGCCACGGCGGCGGGTGTGCATTCGTGCCATAGATTGATTGGAACCGCACAGACCGCAGAAGCGTATGTGCACCGACGCCTGTCGGTACACGCACTCCCGCAATCCCAAGCCCAAAAGGGCGAGTCAGATTTGCGGTCGCGCCGTTCCCGTCCGTCCGTTCGTGAATCCAACACTAAACCGTTTCGAAGCCCCGAACGCGTGCCAGGTCATCGCGTACCTGACGCCCGAGTCGAAGCCCTTATTATTCGGACCGCGGTACGACTCGATGCGACGAGGGCTCGTAGATCAGGGGTAGATCACTCCCTTGGCATGGGAGAGGCCCCGGGTTCAAATCCCGGCGAGTCCACTTCTTCACTCACTTCGTTCGTTCAGTCGTGGACTCGCCGACTTCCCGCTCGCTCCGCTCGCGGGAATCCCGGCGAGTCAATCAGACTTCTGATACGTCTCGAACTATCCGGGTAGCATCCGGTGTAGCCTCTCACTCGCCAGTTTACTCTTCGCGTCAGCCGGAAACGAACTCCGTTTCTGCGCGAATTATTCCGACAAACGACGAACGCCACGGTCGAAGCTCGTCGTCAGGCGTGGTCGTCGATCCAGCGACACCACTCCTGAAAGTCCTCGGCGTCGCACTGGTCGGCAATCGAGCGGAGCGTCCCGATCTTCACCTCGTCGTGCATCGGCACGTCGACGTTCCGAACCTCGCCCGTGTCCGGGTTTTCGTATCGCAGTCGAACGTGGCTCCCGCTCCGAGAGACGGGGACGTACCCGAAGCTTCGCAGGACGCTGATGATCTCACGGCCGGAGAACGTCGTCCGGACCATCGACTACTGCAAGAAGTTGGGAAGCTCCCGTTCCTCGTCGCTCGGCTCGATGCCGAGTTCGTCCCGCAGGAAGGCGTCCGGGTCGTCGATAGCGTCGCCGCCGCCTTCGTGGAGTGCGAGAACTTCCGCGAGCTGTGCGAGCGCCTCGGCACGGGTGTCGCCGCCGCGGGCCAACCCCGTTTCGAGATCTTCGGCGGTGATACTCCCGTCGTCCTCACGGTGGAAGACGATGCCCTCCGCCTCGTCGTGGTCTCGCGTCGCGCTCGCCATTACCGTGAAGTAGGGCCGACGTCGATGATAAGCCTTCGGCCGAGTCCTCGTCGACCGGCGGACGTACCCACCCGGCGAGTCCATTTCCTTTCGCTCACTTCGTTCGCTCCAGTCAATGGACTCGCGATTCTACCACGCCCGGAGAACAGCGTCAAGTGCCCGAACTTCGGCACGAAAACGGCCAATCGAGCGGCGTGGGAAACGTGGTCGTTCCGGCTCGTCGCCCCGCTCCACGTCTGAGTGCCGAACGAATCCGAGGGGGCCGAGACGGACGCATCCGCCGACGTGGTGGCTGTCGGGGGCGTGGACGGGCGTCGATATCTACGAACGATCCGATTCGTCCACCGCCTCAGTTGTGGACGATTCGTCCACCTCGACCCACCCGTCACTCGTCACCGTCACGATGTAGTCCGCGTACTGGAACGTGACCGTGCCGCTCCCCTGTCGGGACGACGACCCTCCCTTTCCGCCGAATAGCGTGGCTTCGAGCGCCTCCACGTCCACGCACTCGTAAAGCGTCGGCGACGTGAGCTCCGTCGGAGGTATCCTCGGGCATACACCGACGAGGGGCGATCCGCGAGAACATAATCCTATTGTCAACTTAGTCGGCCGATCCGGTGTCGTGACCAGACACCCGTCGCGAACCGCCGTCGAATCTCCCGTTTTTGCGCTCGGTACGAGCATCGTAGTTCTTGTCAAGTTGTCTCGATGGCGGTGATGGTTCGGGACGCGAACCCGGTCCAGTCAAGCGGTTGGTCACGGACCGATCCGTGGCGGCATCCAGACCGTGCGAACGACGAGGGGACGGATGACAGTCGTGGCCGTGTCGAAAGAAAATCACTTCCGTCCCGCACGAAACGTTCGTCGGCGGGTCGACCGATCAAGCCGCTGATCAGCGTGTGAATCGTCGAGTCCGCCAGCGCGCTCACCCCGGCAACACGACGTTGATCCCCGCCACCACCAGCCCCGCCAGCCCCATCCGCGCCGCCGCGACGTACCATCGCTGGCCGGAGATCGACCCCATGTAGGCCCCGAACGTCCCGAGGATGGCGACGCCGAGACCGACGGCGACGACGCCCGCCTCCGCCATCGAGAACACCGAACCTTCGAACAGGAAGGGTGTCAGGGGAATCAGAATCCCGACGAGCGGGCCGAGGCCGCTCATGGTGGCGTGGAAGAGTCGGGCGCCGCGTTGCTCGCGCTGGATACGCGTGTCGTCGAGATCGGCGAGCATCGCCCGTTCGAGCCGCAGAATCTCGGCTCTGGTCTCGGCGCGTTCGATCTCCCAGACGCTCCAGACCGCGGAGGTACAGAGGCCGACGGCCGCGCCCAGTCCGATCTTGATGACCGTGTCCCCGTCGGGGATCCCCGAGAGAACGGCCCCGACGACGACGCCGATGGCCGTGAGCGTGCCGTCGAAGCCGTTGGAGACGAAGTAGCGCCGCGAAATCGAAACGACGTCCTCGTTCGCGAGCAGGCGGCGGAGGAGCCGCTGGATCGAAGCCACGGATTCAGGACTCGGGGCTGAATCGCCGGTCGCTGACGACGCGCTCGCCACACGCGACCTGATCGACGGAGTGGACGGTGCCACCGAGCTGTTCGACGGTTTCCTCGATCGACGCCACGTCGAGGGCGTCGCCTTCGATCGTCACCTCGACGTTCTGTACCTCGCGATCCAGTTCGATGAGCGAGGTGGAGACGCCGGCGACGCCGTCGAGTTCGGCGACGCGGTCGGTGAAGTCCACGAGCGGCGGGTCGTGGGGTTTGAGCACGTCGAGAACGAGCCGTCGAACGGTTGCCATACGTCGGCGTGGGCGCGGAGCCCCCTAAAACATCACCCCGGCGACTGCGCCCACCCTTTACCATCCCCCGGTGTGATGCGCGACGTGATGCTCGTCGACGCCGCGCTCTTTCTGGGCGGACTGGCGGCGCTCGTGGTGGGCGCCGACCGGGCGGTGACGGCCGCCGGAGACCTCGCGCTCTACTACGGCGTCTCGCCCTTCTTCATCGGGGTGACGCTCATCTCGGTCGGCACGTCGCTCCCGGAGATGGTCACGTCCGTCTACGCCGCCTACTACGGTGCGGGCGACCTCGTCGTCGGCAACATCGTCGGCTCCGAGACGGCACAGATCACCCTCGCGGTCGCCGTCATCGCGTTGATCGCACCCTTCGTCACCGAGCGCCGCAACGTCCTCGTCTACGGCTCGGCGATGCTGCTGGCGATGATCATCATGATCCTGACGCTCGACGACGGCGTCGTCGTCCGCTCCGAGGGCTTTCTCATGATGCTGGCGTACGTCCAGTTCATCTACACCCTCTACACGAACGAGGGCGGCACGGAGATTGCCGCGGAGGTGATCGAGGAGCCGGCGGAACCGGAATCCGCCCTCCCGTGGATTCTCGGCGGGTTGGCGCTGGTCGTCGTCGGGGGACAGGTCATGGTCACGAACGGCGTGGACCTCGCCCGGGTTGTCGGCATCCCGGAGTACCTGATCGGCCTCCTGACGGGGCTCGGGACGACGGCGCCGGAGATCGCCGTCGCCGGCATCGCCGCTCACGAGGGCCGGGGCGGCATCTCGGTCGGGTCGATCCTCGGGAGCAACATCACCGATCCGGTGTTCTCGCTGGGCGTCGGCGCCCTCTTTTTCGACGTCGCCGTCGAGAACGTGGCGGCGCTCCGCCCCTCGCTCGCGTACATGTTCGTCGTGTCCGTGCTCGTGCTGGCGCTGTTTTACTGGCGGGAGGGGATCGACCGCCGTGCGGCCGTCATCTGTCTGTTGTTGTATCTCCCGACGTTCGTCGTGGTGTGATGCTCCGGCGTCCGGCACGTATAGGATGCCGGACGACCGACTCCGACACATGAGCCACGCCGACCGACTCGCGATCCTCGGTGGCACGTTCACGCCGATCCACAACGGCCACCGCGCCCTCCTGCACGAGGCCTTCCAGACGGCCAGCCACGACGGGTCCGGCGACGGGCACGTAATCGTCGGCCTCACGTCGACGGAACTCGCCGCGGAGACCCGGAGTCCGTCCCACGCGGAACGGCTCGGCGACTACGAGGACCGCCGGACGGCGCTCGCGGCCGAACTCGACGACACGGCCGAAGCCTACACCGCCTCCTACGAAATCGTCCAGTTGACGGACACGGAGGGACCGGCAGCGACGCGGGCGGACGCGGACGCCCTCGTCGTGTCACCGGAGGCCAAGGCGCAGTATCGCGCCCACGAACTCAACGCCCATCGGCGCGACGCCGGACTCCCACCGCTCGAGATTCACACGCCGCCCTTCGTCGTCGCCGAGGACGGCGACCGGATCAGCAGCACCCGCATTCGAAACGGGGAAATAGACACCCACGGCCGCCTGATCGACTGATCTCGGATCGCCCCGACGAGCGACGCCGGGATGGCCACGTCCCGGAGGCGGACGGGTCACTCACGCGCTCGCGTTTCGGGGACCGGCCTCGTAGACGACTTCGACGGTCGTCGTCACGGTGACGGGACCGGATTCGAGATCGGACGGTGGGGCGGCGGTCGCGACGGGCGTCTCCGTGGCGGCACCGCCGTCACCGGTCTCGTAGGCCCGCGGCACGCCGCGGTTCGCCGTCCTGATCACCCGGACACCGGTGACGGTGAGGTTGGCGTCGGTTGCGAGCGCCTGCGCTTTCGCCCGGGCGTCAGCCATGGCGGCGCTCCGGGCGCGCTCTTCGAGCGTGCGGCGGCGATCCGTCGAGAGCGTGAAGGAGACGTCGTCGACCTCGGTCGCCCCGTTGCGGACCGCGGTGTCGATCACTTCGCCGACATTGTCGGGGTCGGTGACCGTGATCTCGAAGTCGTGGGAGGCGCGGTACTGCACACGCGGTTCGGCGCCCTCCTCGCGCGGACGGCGCCGATCCTGATAGATGTCGTACCGGCGGGTGGTGATCCGATCCGCACCGACGCCGATCCCTTCGAGCGCGGTTCGCATCCGCGAGGTGTTCGCGGCGAGGCGCTGGCGAGCGGTCGCGGCGTCGGGGCCGACGGCGACGACGGCGACGCGAACGACCGCCTGGTTCGGTTCAGTGTCCGCGCTCCCGCTGCCGACGACCCGGATCGTGCTATCGGCGGACGTGGCTGGCGTGCGATCCGTCGACTGCGACGCGGGCGAGTCGGCCGTGGTCGGGCCGCCGGCGCAGCCGGCGAGTACGAGCAGCGCCGCGATGCCGACCGCCGCGAGTGCGTGTGTCTGTCGTCGCATGGACGAGGCGTCGAACGGGACGGATAAGTGTCTCGTGGAGGCACAAACGGCCGTTTGAGATACGCTCGGCACGGGACGGGGGATTGATACCGCTGGAACGGATCGACGTAGCATATGGACACGGGTCGGGTCGGCCGTCGGACGCGAGCGGGAGCCGACGGGGGGCGTTTCGATGGCCGCTGAGTCCGCCTTGCTGGAGGTCGGCGTGATGTTCGCGGCCATCGCCGCGGTCGGCGTACTCGCCGGGCGACTGAATCTCTCGCCGATTCCGTTTTACATCCTCGCGGGCATCGCGCTCAACGAGTTCGTCCTCGGCGCTACCGGCCTCCCCGCAGTGTCGAACGGCGAATTCGTCCAGATCGGGGCCGAACTCGGCATCGTCTTCCTCCTCTTCTTTCTCGGGCTCGAGTTCAACCTGGATCGCCTCCTCGCGGACCGACGACGGATCGGAGCGGCCGGAGTGATCGACCTCGTCGTCAACTTCGGCGTCGGCCTCGCGGTCGGATGGGTCCTCTTCGGGAGCCCCCTGCCCGCCTTGCTGGTCGCCGGGGTGGTGTACGTCTCGTCGAGCGCCATCATCACGAAGTCGTTGCTCGACCTGGGCTGGATCGCCAACCCGGAGAGTTCGCCCCTCCTGGGGGTCTTGGTGTTCGAGGACCTCGTCGTCGCCGTCTACCTGGCGGTCGTGACCGCGCTGGTCGTCGGCGGCGGCGACGTGGGCGCGGCCGCCCGCGCCATCGGCGTCGCGTTCGGCTTCATCCTTCTCCTCCTCGCCCTCGTTGCCCTCGGGACGGCGCTGTTCGAGCGCCTCCTCGACACCCCCTCCTCGGAGTATTTCATCCTCCGGGCGGTCGGGGTGACGGTCCTGCTCGCGGGCGCCGCGCTCGCCGCCGGCGTCAGCGAGGCCGTCGCCGCCTTCTTCGTCGGCATGGCGTTCAGTTCCACGGAGTACGTCCACGATCTGGAGACCGCGCTCGCGTCGATCCGGGACGTCTTCGCCGCGGTCTTTTTCTTCTGGATCGGCCTCGTCACCGATCCGTTCGTGGTCGTCGACGCGGCGGGCGTGATCCTGGTGCTGGTCGTCCTGACGGCCCCCACGAAACTCCTCAGCGGGTTCTACGGCGGCCGGACCTACGCGCTCGACGACCGCCGATCGCTCCGGGTGGGGCTGGCGATGATCACCCGCGGGGAGTTCTCGCTCATCATTGCCGCGGTGGCGCTTTCGGGGGCCGACGGAACCCTCCCCGCGGAGACGGCCCGGACGATCTACGCCGCCGCGGTGGGCTACGTCCTCGTCATGAGTACGCTGGGAACGACGCTGATGGGGGCGTCCGGGCACTTCGATCGCTTCCTGCCGACCCGTTCCTGACGGACGACATGTTTAACCCCGGACCGCGTGGAGTGGGAGTATGCGGGTGTACGAGTCGGAAGTCCCCGGCGTCGGGCGGAAGTTCGAACTCGAACTCACGGGCGACGAGTCGGTGGTCGTCGTCGTCCACCACGACGGCCGGTGTGAACTCTTCCACCGCGACGGCCCGGACGCCGACGCCGAGAAGATCCTCGACCTAAAGGGAGAACAGGCCAACCGGCTCGGCTCGATTCTCGAAGGAGCGTACTTCGAATCCGTCGACGTGGACTCCCTATCGGTGCCGCTGGGCGAGGCCATCATCGAGTGGGTCGAGGTGGACGCCGACTCGCCGGTCGCGGGCGAGACGCTCGGGAATTCGAAGATCAGAACCGCGACGGGCACCTCGATCATCGCGATCCAGCGCGGCGAGGAGACGGTGGCCAATCCGACGCCCGAGACGAAACTGGAATCCGGCGACCTCCTCGTCGCCGTCGGGACGCGCGAGGAACAGGCCGAACTCGCTACGATGGTGGAGGGGGACGCGTAGCGTCGGCTAGTGGTATCAGTAGCGATAATCGGGGGGGAAGGTGTATCAGCCGCGGCTTCGGATAGCAGTTCGACACTATGTTCGGGGGGAATTCAACGGAAGAGAGGATACCGAACGCCGTCGTCGGCGTGGGTGTCACGCTGTTCGTTTCAGTCGTGATAACCCAACTGCTGTTCAACGTCTCGGCTCCGGGTGATCTCCTCGCACCGGGCGTCGTCGTCAGCATCGCCACGATCGGTCCGTTCGCCGGGGGGATGGTGTACGGTGGGCGGCTGCTCCGCCGCAACGATTTCGATTCGGACCGCCATCCGCGGATCGCCAGATGGTGTGGCGGCGGGCTGGCGGGATTTCTCGGCCTCAACGTCGTCATGATCGTCGTCTGGCCGCCGGGGGGACTGGCGAACGTCGTCGGCTGGGCACTGTTCGCCGCCAGCGTGGGCGGATGCGGCGGGCTGGCTATCGGTATCGTGGAGGCGCGGGCCATCGAGCGGGCACGGGCGACCGAACGCGCCACCGCCCGGGCCGAACACGCCGAGCAACAGCGCGAACGACTGGACTACGTCAACAGCCTGCTCCGTCACGAGATCCTGAACAACGCGAACGTCATCGAGGGGAACGCGTCGATCCTGTCGGAGCGGCACGACGGGACGATGGGCGACCGAGCCGGCGTGATCCGGACACAGAGCAGGCGGATGATCGACGTGATCGACGACGTGCGCGTGTTGATCGAGGCGGCGGAGATCGATCCGGAGTTCGAGCCGATCCGCCTCGACGAGCTGCTGGCGGCGGAGGCGGACGACCTCCGGGAAAGCCACCCCGAGGCCGACATCGACATCGCCGTCCCCGAGAGAACGCGGGTCCGCGCGGACGGCCTCCTCGGACGGCTGTTCGCGAACCTGCTATCGAACGCGGTCGAACACAACGATAGCGACCAACCGCACGTGTGGGTCACCGCGGAACGGGCCGGCGAAACCGTCTTCGTCAGGATTCGCGACGACGGTCCCGGAGTCTCCGAGGAGGAACGGGACCGGTTGTTCGACCGCGGGGGAGCGCGTCGTCACGGCCTGGGTCTCTATCTCGTCCGAACGCTCGTCGAACGGTACGATGGGACGGTCGAACTCACCGACACCGGACCCGACGGGAGCACGTTCACCGTCGAACTCCCGGCCTGTCCGGACGACCCCGTCGCGACGGCGAATGCCGCGGGGAGCGCGCCGACCGCCGTCGCCATGCCCGGTTTCGGCAACTGACGCGATCGACGGCGCCTTTTTGTCGCCCCCGACCCTGTGTCGAACCATGTCACACGCACTCGTCGACTACCACGACGTCGATCCGGTCGGTGGCGGCCTGCATTTCCTGCGTGACAGCCTCGACTGCTCGAATCTCGGTGTGTCGGTGTTGGACGTCGATGCGGGCTGGAGCGGCAAAGCACACGACCACGCCGACGACGGGCAGGAGGAGGTGTACGTCCTCGTGGAGGGAGCGGCGACCGTCACCGTCGAGGACGAGACCGTGTCGATGTCGGCCGGTGACGCGCTTCGTGTCGACCCCGAGGCGACCCGGCAGGTCGACGCCGAGGAGCCGTCGCTGTTCGTGATCGCGGGCGCGCCCTAGAGTCGGGCCTCCAGATCGACGAGCGCCGCCTCTTCGATGTCGGCGTCGAGGAGGTGGCGGCGCTTCACGGATCGGGGGCGTTTCGCCCGGCTGCGGCCGAGCCATCGCCAGCCGAGGCGTCGTAGTTCGCGGCGCTGTACGCGGTCGAGTCGGGATCGGTGAGTGTCGCTCGTATCGCTCATGGTCGTCGTAGCCATCGCCCCGCCGGTGGAGCGACGTCCTGTCGGTCGTCCGAATCGTTCCGTCGTCGGTCGATCCGTCCGCACGTCGTGTCGTCGGATTCCGACCGACTTCAACCTGTGGGTAGATGTCACACGACACATGGGTCGCCGTGTCATACGGCCCGTTGGCAGCCAGTGCCTCGCCACCCCTGTCGTCGGCGACAGCCGGGATCCAGGTACCACGATCCGCATGATCCACAAAAACAATTATAGACTCGCGCGGACACCTTGGAGCATGCAGAAACCGCTCTTGGTGACGGACTTCCTCGACAGGGCCCGCGAGTACTACGGCGACCACGAGGCAGTCGTCGCGACCACCGGGGAACGGTACACCTACGACGAACTCGGCGAGCGGGCGGACCGGTTCGCGGCCTTCCTCCAGTCACGCGGCATCGAGAAGGGAGACCGGGTGGCCGTCCTCGATCCGAACACCCACTACCACCTCGAAGCCGCGTACGGGAGCATGCAGTGTGGCGCCATCCACACGCCGCTGAACTATCGGCTCACGCCCGACGACTTCGAGTACATCCTCTCGGACGCAGGCGTCGACGCCATCTACGCCGACCACGACTACGCCGACAGGATCGAAGCGGTCCGCGACGCCGTTCCGACGGAGACGTTCGTGACCAACGACCCCGACGCCGTCGACGGCGACTGGGACGGGTTCGACGCCGTCCTCGACGCGGCGGATACGGACTACGACCGCCCCGAGATGGACGAGGACGAGGTCATCACCATCAACTACACGTCGGGCACCACCGGCGATCCGAAAGGCGTGATGCGCACCCACCGGTGTGAGACCCTCCACGCCTACCTGACCGCGATCCACCAGGACATCAGCGACGACGACATCTACCTCTGGACGCTCCCCATGTTCCACGTCAACGGCTGGGGACACATCTTCGCGATCACGGGTCTCGGGGCGAAACACGTCTGCACCCGCGGGATCGACGCCGAGTGGATCTTCGACACGGTGGCCGGAGAGGACGTGTCCTACCTCTGTGGCGCGCCGACGGTGCTGAACATGCTGATCGACTACTACGACGACCACGACGTGTCCACGCAGGGCGACAACGACGTTCGCATCGCCACCGCGGGGTCGGCGCCGCCGGAGGCGACGATCAGGACCGTCGAGGACGAGTTCGGCTGGTATCTCACCCACGTCTACGGCGCCACGGAGACGGGGCCGCTCGTCACGACCTCCGACGCCCGCCGGTTCTTCGACGACGACGACCGCGGGCGCTTCAGCGTCAAGAAGCGACAGGGACTCGGCTTTCTCGGCACCGAGATCCGCGTCGTCGACGAGGACGGAAACGACGTGCCCCGCGACGACGAGACCATCGGCGAGGTGGTCGTCCGCGGCAATCAGGTGATGGACGGCTACTGGGAACAGCCGGAGGCGACGGAGGAAGCCTTCTCCGACCGCATCGAGGGCTACTACCACATGGGCGACCTCGCGACGGTCGACGAGAACGGCATGGTCGCCATTCAGGACCGCAAGAAGGACATCATCATCAGCGGGGGCGAGAACATCTCCAGCATCGAACTGGAGGACACGCTGTTCGACCACGAGGCGGTGGGTGACGTGGCGGTCATCCCCGCCCCGAGCGAGCAGTGGGGCGAGGAGCCGAAGGCGTTCGTCGTCCCCGCGAACGGCGACGTGGACGCACCCGGCGTCGACGCCGACGAACTGATCGCGTTCACCCGCGAGCGCCTCGCGGGGTTCAAGGCGCTCAAACGGGTCGAATTCGTGGAGACGCTCCCCACGACCGCGACCGGGAAGATCCAGAAGTACGAACTCCGATCCAAGGAGTGGGAGGACGAGGAGCGGATGGTCGGGGGCGGATAGCGACGGCGCGAGGCGGGGGTACTTCTACGTCGCTGGCGCTTCGAGCGACGGGTATGAGCGTCATCCTGGAGTTCTCGATTCCGAGCGAGGGGTTCACGCTCGGACGCGTGCTCGGCGGACCGCCGCCGATGCACTGCGAACTCGAGCGCATCGTCCCGACGGCGGAGACGACGATGCCGTTCGTGTGGGTGACCGGCGACGACCACGAACGGTTCGCCGAGCGCATCCGTGCGGACGAGGCGGTGACCGCGGTGATCGTCCTCGATACGGTCGGGGAGCGGGGACTGTACCGAATCGAGTGGGAGGACGAACCGAGGAATCTCCTCGACGGCATCGTCGACGCCGACGGCACGGTGTTGCAGGCCGCGGGCGAGGAGCGGTGGCACTTCCGGGTCCGCTTCCCCGGACACGACGAGCGCTCGCAGTTCCACGACTACGTGATCGACAACGACATACCCTGTCGCATCGGTCGGACGTACCCGCTGACGGAGGTGGGACGAAGCGACTATCGACTCGACCTCTCGACGGAACAGCACGAAGCACTCGTCCTGGCGCTCCGCCGCGGCTACTTCGCGACACCGAGCGAGGTGACACTCGACGAACTCGCCGACGAACTGGACATCTCCCGACAGGCCCTCTCGAACCGGATTCGTCGGGGCAACGAGCGGGTGCTTCGGGAGGTGTTCCGCTCCGCGGTCGGCGGGACCGAGTAGACGAACGTTTGAACCCGTTGACTAGTCAATAGAACTACTAATTCTCCGGGGGTGCGTACGGCGGTAGTTGAGATGACAGTCCCCGACCCCGGAATCTACGAGGCGCTCGTCCACCCGTACCGCCGCCGCCTACTTCTCGCCATGCTGAAAGCCGACCGGCAAAACGCGGCGTACCCCGATCCGCTGGCGTTCACCGGCGTGCGTGGCGGTTCGCCCGAGCGGCGACGCGTCGCGATGGTTCACATTCACCTCCCGAAACTCGACGACATGGGCATCGTCCGGTGGGAGCGGGAGACCGCGGAACTCTCGAAGGGACCGAAGTGGGAGGAACTCGCGCCGCTGCTCCGCTGGATGGAGCAGCACCGGGACGAGTTGCCCGAGGGGTGGTTACCGGGACGGCCGAACGGTGACGAGGACGCACGCTCCGAGTCGTGATCGCCACCGGTCGACCCGTGGCCACGGTCAGTCGTCGCGGTCCGGATCGACGACCCGTGACGTGTCGGCGTACTGGCTCCCGCGCCGGACGTACGTGTCCGCGGTGCGGGCGCCCATCTCCGCGTCCGGGATCTCCTTGACCACCTCGGCCGGCGTGCCCGCGACCAGCGTCCCTGGCGGTACGTCGGTCCCCTCGGTGACGACGCTCCCGGCGGCGACGACGGCACCCTCCCCGACCGTGGCGTCGTCGAGGACGACCGCCCCCATGCCGACCAGCGCCTCCGCCGCGAGCGTCGCGCCGTGGACGACGGCCGCGTGGCCGACGGTGGCACGCCGACCGAGGACCGCGTCCTCGTGGAGGACCGCGTTATCTTGGACGTTCGCCTCGGCCCGGAGGACGATGGGGTCGGTGTCGCCCCGGAGCGTGGCGTTCGGCCAGACCGAGGCGTCGCGTTCGAGCGTCACGTCGCCGATGACGACGGCCGCCTCGTCGACGTACGCGTCGTCGTGGACGGTCGGTTCGACCCCGTCGACGGCTCTGAGAACCATATCTTCGCGTTCGACGGGGGACGATAAAGGCGATGCGGACTGTCACGGAGGTGCCCGGGAGTTCCGAGTCGTGGTCCGGGGCGGACCGGGGAGGCCGTTCGCCAGCATCGAAGCGGCCATCGTCCCCGCGACGAGGACGGGCCGGGGGCGTCAGTTCCCGTCGCCGACGGCGTCCAGAACGCGTTCGAACCGCTGCCGAACCTCGTCGGCGACCGAATCGAGGGCGGGGTCGTCGGCGAGGCCGACCAGTCGTCCCGGATCGACGGCGCTCACCGTGACGCCACCGTCGTCGGATTCGTAGACGATCACGTTGCAGGGGAGCAGCGCACCCAGTTCCGGCTCTTCGCTCAGCGCCTCGTGAGCCAGCGGCGGATTGCAGGCGCCGAGAATCCGGTAGCGTCGGAAGTCCGCGTCGAGTTTCTCCGCGAACGTCGCCCGGACGTCGATGTCACAGAGGACACCGAACCCCTCGTCTTGCAGCGCCGCGACCGTCGCGTCGACGACGGTGTCGAACGACCCGTCGACACGAGTTTGTATTGTATAGGGCATATAATACAATATTATCGCGACGACTAATAGTCGTTTCGCGAATCGATCGGTGACACAGGCGTCGCGCGTCGGACGGGCGGCGGTCAGTCGGACAGCGAGAGCGTCGCGTCGCGGTCGACGACCGTGTACCCTTGTGTCCCGAGCGCGTCGACACGGTACCGTTCCGCGACGAGCCACTGGGGGACGCGGTTGAGACCGAACCGCCGATCCGACGACCACGTCACGTCGACGACCGTATCGCCACCGTCACTCGCGACCGTCACCTCGTAGGTCGCCCACGGCCGCCCGTCGGCGGTCACGACGAATCGAACGTCGCCGTCCGCATTCCGGTCGGTCTCGACGGTCATCGTGGTCGACCGCAGACCGAAGAGATAGGAGAACCGGTAGGTCGCCCCCGACCCCGTCGCGTGGACGGCGTCGGCGACACCCCACTGGAACACGAGTGGCGGCGGCGTCGGGCCGCCGAAGTCGTCCCGGACGGTCTCCGGCGTCGCGTCGGCGACGAGTCGTGCGGTGCCCTGGCTGATGAACAGGGGGGCGCGAACGACGACGACGAGGACGGCCGCAACGAGAAGGCCCGGCACCAGCGGGAGCCACAGCACCGCGACGGCGACGGCGACGCCGAGGAGGAGGGCGATGGCGCCGCTGATCGGGCGTTCGAGGCGTCGATACCGGTCGGCGACGGCGACCGCCTCCGGCGGCCGGTGGAGGTCCGTGGAGGGCATACGACACACTGCCGAGACATCGGCGATAGCCTTTGGGGTCGACAGCCAGTCGGTCACTCGCAGGTCGGCGGCGGATCGATCGTCTGCTGGAGGACGCGGAGACCGAGCGTGCCGTCGGCCTCGACGAAACACTGGAGATACTCGGCGTTGGCACACGACTCGATCGGCCACTCGATGCGACGCCGACGATTCGTTTCGAGCGACGCCGTGAGCAGATACCGTCCCTGTCGGTCGATGGGGTTGGGCACGCGCGTCGAGGCGCCGGGCGCCAACTCCCGCACGATCGTCCGGACGTGCGTGTCGTCCCGCCGCACGGTCAGCGAGAGGGTGTGTGGAGTGTCGTCGTCGTTCCACAGGACGACGTCGCCGAGGTGCGGGGCACGACCGGGACCGGTCGACGGCGGCGCGGTCGGCGCCGGCGTTTCCGTCCGCGTCGGCGTCGTTCGATCGGTGGCAGTCGGCGTCTCGGAGGGCGTGTCGTTCGCGGACCCGGCACAGCCGGCGACGAACACCAGACCGAGCGCTCGGAGGGCGCGGCGGCGGGTGGCGGGCATGGCACGCGGCAACAGTCACCGAGTTCACATAATTGCTGGGGCGTGTCCACAGTTTCAACGGCGACGATAGCCGCCACCGACCCACGCCAGGCCGAGGCTGCCGACGAACAGCAGTGCGCCGAACACGGGGTCGGGGATCGACGACACCGAGACGGTGCTACCGACGAGGCCGACCAGTACCGGGACGCCGGCGACGGCCGTCGCTTGTGGGTGGGTGCGAAGCTGCTGGCCGAACGCCCGAAGCGACCAGTAGCCCACCGCCGGAACCGACGCGACGCGAGCCCCGAACGACCGGCTGGCTGTCGGCCGGTCGACCGGGTCGAACGCCGCGAACGCGTCGGCGTCGACGGTGACGAGTTCGCCCGTGTGGATGCGACGGCCGTCGCCGTCGGTGATGCGGAGCAACGTCACCGCGCCGTCGACGCCGCCGACGCGGTACACCCCGTCGGGGTAGTCGTCGCCGGTCGGCGAGACGTGATCGTAGACGGTGGGCGAGGGCATCGCCCGCGAATACGTCGCTCGGACATATAGTTGTGGCAGCGGCGGCGTCGTGCGCTCGGCGTGGCGTCTCCTGCCCGACGGCGCCCGCGACGGCGTGCTGGCGGTCCTGACGGCACTGTTCGTGCTGACCGCGCTCGGCGCTGTCGGGTGGCTGCGACGGACCCGACTCTCCTGCCCGCACCGACGCCGGTGCGGGTAGTCGACGAGACGGCGTCTATAGTCGCGATCGAAACTGTTTGCTCAGCCGATCCCAGGACTGCGTGCGACGGCGGTGCGACGATGTTCGATCGTTACGTCGTGGCGGACGGCGATACCGGCCGTCACGACCCTACCAGCTCTGCATCCCCGCCTCGAAGACCACCACGACGGCCCGCGTGGTCAGCAGGTAGGTGGCGTACGTGAGCGCCGGGACGAGCAGGGAGTCGGTCCGGTCGTACGCGTAGGCGGCGACGCCGAGGGTCGCGAACTGCGTGACGGCGAACAGGCCGCCGGCGACGGACTCGACGCCCGCGACCCCCGAGAGGACGACGAGCGCCGCGAACGCGACGACGGGAGCGGCCGCGAGCCACCGCATCCAGTCCCGACCGACCCGGGCGTTCGCGAACAGGGCGACGCCGAGAAGCAGGACGAAGGCGATGGAACCGGCGAGTTTACCGCGGTCGGGCACCGTCGCCAGCCCTCCCACAGAACCCACCAGCACGAACCCCGTCACGAGCGTCGTGAGGACGATGGCGGCGTCGCCGTCGACGACGCGGCCGAGGCTCCCCTGGACGATCACCTGACAGATCACGACGAGACTGGGCACGCCGACGACGAGGCTCAGTCCGGCGAGGAGCAGGATCGGCGGCAGGGGCGGGTCGGCCGCCACCGCCGTCTTCGTCAGGGCGTTGTACGGAACGCCGGTGGCGACGCCGACGAGTTTGGTGAGGGCGACGAGAACGAGGGGCGTCAGGACGGCGGCCGCGACGGCGGCGCGGTCGGCGCGCGTGGGCACGGCGAGCCCTGGGTCGATGTCGCGCACGGCGACGTACGCGCCGGCGAACAGGAGCACACCCATCAGGAGGAGGCCACCACTCACGAGCCCGCCGACGAGGACGCCGCCGGGTGACGGGCCAACGATGGCGACGAGCTGCTGCCAGAGGTAGAGGCCGACGAGGGCGGCGGTGACGAGGCCGAACTCGACGGCGAGCGGGCGTGCCCGGCGAGTGACGGATCGGGCGTCGAACTGGAGGGACATGGGCGGGCTTCTGCGGCGAGCTATTTAATCGTCGGCGTGGCAGTATCAGGACCGAGACTCGACGGGGGGCGGACGAACGACCGCCGACGTGACACGGACGTCCGTCACCGATTCGGCTCGGACGCCCCCGCGGCGACCTGCACCATCCCGTGGAGAAGTTCTAACTACTGATACCCGAAAGGAACCCCCATGCTCCATTTAACCGAACCCGAGTTTCTTCCCGAGCAGACATATGACTAAGCCTACGCGGCGTTCATTCGACGGGACGTCAGTCACGGTACCGTTCGGGGGCGAAAACGCCGAACGGACAGCCCGGGACGAATACCGAATGCTCCTCGACGAGCACGACTCCGAGGATGTGCTCGTCATCACGGGTGCGCCGACGAGTACGGATACGTTCCGGGAGGCCCTGGATGAGGAGCTACCCGGCGCGGCGACGCCGTACGTGACGTCGCTCGTCGTGCACGCGACCGATGTCCTCAACCAGACCGACGACCGCGTCATTCTCTCCGACGCGCTCCGGCGAGAACTTCTCCACCGATTCCTCGCGGACTACGAGTGGGAGACGGCGTACCTCGAGCGGGCGTCCGAACAGCCGTCGTTCATCGAGGACGTGGACGCCGTGATGGACACGATCTCCTGGCAGACGGTCACACCGGAGGAAACCCCGGAACTCCGCGATATCACGGCGGCGCTCGACGCCTTCCACGAGTGGCTGGCCGAGCACGGCCACATGGAACGCGGGCAACTCATCTCGGAAGCGCTCGATTCTCTCACCGGGGATACCCGCGACGATGTCGTCGATTTCGAGGCGGTGCTCGTCGTCGAGTTCGAGGAGTTCTTCCCGCTCGACCGGGCGTATCTCGACGCGCTCGCAGGGGACTGTGAACTCGTCTGTATCGCCGAAGAGAACGCGAGTGTGCGCCGCACGTGGATCGAGACAGGGCCCGTTACGAACTACGTCTCGTTCAGCGAGTCTCGCCGCGGGGCGTCGGGAACGCCGTCGACGCGACCGGCGGCCACGGCAGCCTATTTCGCCGAGGAAACGATCCCTGCAGACCCGGAAACGGGGTCGGTGTCCGTCCTCGCTGCGGACTCGAGCGACGAACAACTCGCCGAGATTGCCAACGAAATCGAAGCCCTCGTCGCGCAGTCGGACTGGAACTACGACGACATCGCTATCGCCACCAAACGAAGCGGGAGTACCGTTACGGACACCATCGAAGCGTTCGAACGCGCCGGAATCCCGACGAAATCGACGACCGTCACTGGGTTCGGTGACGACCCGGCGATTCGGGAACTCCTCGCTGTCGTTCGACATCTTGCCGCAGATGGGGAGAATGAGAGACCCGATCACGGCCCGGACCTCGATACGGAGCGTTTGGATCGCGTCCACGAGATGGACAGCCTCGAAGAGGGGGTTCGCTGGTGGGCGACGGACTCGGGACTGAAAGAACGGATCGCGGAGCGCGCGACCCCGCTGGACGCACGGGCGCAGTTCGGGAACGTCCGACGGGCGTTCCGGATGGCCGAGTTCCTCGAAGACACCGCGTTCGTGGATGCGACGTGGGCGTCTTTCGAGGAGATGCTCGAACGCGCCCACGAGTACGCACCGCAGCAGAACCAGACGAGCGCGACGGATCTCGACGGCGGTGTCCGCGTCGATCACTTGCAAGCGATCAAAAACGAGTCGTTCCGCGCGGTCTTTCTCGTGAATCTCGTCGACAGTGAGTACCCAGGGGACCCGTCCCTGACGCGGTTGTTCCCGACCGAACGGGTCGCGTCGATGCCGGACTACCCCGGTATCACGGAACTCGACGAGCCGGACGTGGATGCGACGTTCCCGACGACGTCGACGGCGTCGAGTCGGCCGTTCGCGCGGTATCACACGGAGCACGCGCGGCGACGCCTGGCGATTGGGGCTGACGCTGCGGACGAGCATCTGTACTGCTGTCTCTACGAGTACGAGGACACGGCACTCGAAGAGCGTGCGCAGGCGTCGCGGTTCCTCACCGCGGCCTACGAGGACCTGCCCTGGGTAACCGAAGCCGACGACCCCCACATCACGAACGAGCAGGCGGCGGAGGACTTCCTGTTGTCGCGGGTCGACGACGCACTCGCGGCCGTGCGTCGCGCGACCAGCCAAGACGTGACGGTGTCGCTGGACGAGGTGGAAGCGGAACTCGGGGAGATTCAGGACTTGCTCGATAAGAGCGGTACCCGTGGGGAAGAGCTTCGGAAGGCGTTGCGTGCGCGTGTCGAGTTCGCTAACGGGGAGGTGCGGCGATGACAACATCCCTGTCACCTTCGCGGCTGGCGACGTACGCGACGTGTCCCCGACAGTACGACTACAGCTACGTCCAGGACGTCAACGCACCAGATCGGACTGAACTCTATCTCAACCAGGGGACGATCTACCACGAGACAATCGAAGACGTGTGTGACGCGACTGACCCAGACGACACGCCTGAGGCAATCCACGAGCGCGCGATGGACATCTTCGACGCGAAGTGGAACGAACACAGCACACCGGCGGATTACGAATCCGAGGCGCACCGGGAGTACCAGCGGTTGGAGAATCGCGCCGGGATCAGCGCGTTCTTCGATCCGGACGGTGGCGATGGCATCAACCACGCTCGACAGTCGATCGCCACTGAGTGCTGGGTAGAATGCGAACGCGATGGGCGTGCGCTGCACGGTAAGGCAGATAACGTTCTTCGCACGGAGAACGGGCTCCACGTCATCGACTACAAACGGAATACGCGCGGTGTGCTGTCGTCGGGCACAGCAGAGTATCTCGGTGACCATCTCAACGGGGAGGCTCACGAACCAAAGCGGGTCCGGAATGCGTTCCAGACAGCGGTGTACATCGAGGGCGTCAAGAACGAACCGTTCTACGAGGGCGGGATGGAAATCCGGTTCAGTTTCTACGGGCTGCTCAACAGCACGTCCTTCGAGAGTACGCCGACAGGGTACGAGGTGTCTGCCCGCGGGTATCCACGGGAAACCACGGAGATCTACGACGAGCACTACGACACGATCTGGGCGCTCGTTCGCGCCGCACACGACGGCATCACGGGCGAATCCTACGAGCCGAAGCCGTTCGACCTCCTCAACGAGGAGGCGTGCCCGGACTGTGAGTATCGAGAGATGTGTGCTGACCGCTTGTCGACGGAGGTGCGACGATGAGCGGCGACAGTAACGACTACCCGTCGTGGTTCCCGGTTCCGGAAGAAGACGTGACTCCGGAGCCCCAGCAGCGGACGATCATCGACTCCGACGCGTACCCGATGCGTGTGCTCGCCGGGGCTGGGACGGGCAAGACGTTCACGATGGTACGGAAGATCGAGCATCTCATCGACGAGGAGGACGTGTCGCCCGACCGGATTCTCGCGTTGACGTTCACGAACAACGCCGCGGACTCGATGCGTGAGAAACTCAACGCGAAACTCGGCGCGGCCGGCTACGACATCGACGCGTACACGTACCACTCGATCTGCAACGAGATCCTCACCGACTACGCGTACGAAGCCGGAATCGATCCGGACTTCGAGGTCGTCACGGACGCCGAGAAGTACGCCATCGTGCTGGATGTCTTGGACGACATCGAGTACCGATCAGTCAAACCCAACGTGTACGGAAGCGACGGGTACGCGTCAGGGGCTGCGTCGAAGCTGCTGAACTTCATCGGGTCGATGAAGCGCAGCGGCATCACGCCCGATGACATCGACGCCTTCCTCGGGCCCGTTGATCGCGTCTACGACCTCGCCGACCTCCCGGAGCGCATCGGAGCTATCGCCAGCGACCACCTGGGCGGCCGGTCCGTGTCGAGCGTGCTGGACTCGCTTCCGGACGCACGCGAGGATCTCGTCGCTGAACGCGACGCACTCGCCACCCAGGGTATCGAAGCCAGCGTACGTGACTTCCTCGACCGCCTCGTGGATCTTTGCGACGAGCTGCAAGCGGCGTTCGAAGCCCACGAGGCGGGCGACCAGGGGTTGCCGGACGACGCGCACAAACTCCCGAAATACTTGCTCGGTGGATACGCGAGCGGTGCACCGACAGGCATTCCGGACGATCTCGACCTCGAACTCACGGATCACCTCGACTCGTTCCTTTCGGACTGTCTCACGGCCCGTGACCTGACTGCAGGATACGCAGCGTACGAGCGCGAACTCGACGAGCGGAACCTCGTCGACTTCGACGGCCTCGTCGTCGAGACGGCTGCACTGATGGATTCGCCGGTCGGTGAGGAAATCGCTGCCCGGTGGGACTACGTGTTCTGTGACGAGTTCCAGGACACCGACCGCCTCCAGTTCGACCTCGTTACGTCACTCGTCACCGAAGAGAACCTGTTCGTCGTCGGTGACGACGATCAGGCGATCTACGAGTGGCGCGGCGCACACGTCGCCAACATCACCGACGAACTGGACCGGGCATTCGCAGCGCTCACCGACGAACCGCTGGAGGAGAACTTCCGCTCCCGACAGCCGATCCTCGACCTGGCGAACGAAGCGATCACGAAACTCGACCATCGCGAGCGGCACAAGAGACTGGAGCGCGTCGACGAACCCGCGTACGACGGGGACACAGTTGCGACCGTCGAGTTGCCCGACGAGGACGACGACGCGGACGCAGCCCTGCAGATTCGAACCGTGGTACAGAACCTCTTGAGCGGTGAGGCGGCGAACCTCGACGAGGCGTACGATCCGGGCGACGTCGGGTTGCTCGTTCGGAAGAACGCCCACGCCACGCCCGTCATCGAGGCGTTCGAGGAGGCCGGTATCCCGTATCAGGTCGCTGGCGACCTCGCGACGGAATCGGTCGGCGTCGGAACCGTCACCGCCTACCTGAAGGCGCTCGCACGGCCGGAAGACGAGGTGAGCTGGAACCGGGTTCTCCTGATGCGGTATCGGTTGTGCGACGCGGATCTCCGGATACTCAACGCCGGCGACGACCTGCTCGTCGAGTCACTCTGCGAAACGCCGCTCGACGAGTTCGAGGAGCCCGAGCGCGTCGCAAACGCCCGTGAGCACGTCACCGAACTCCTCGAACTCCAGGATAGCGCGTCGCTCAGCCGCCTGTATCGCGAACTCAAAGAGATCACGAACATCGAGTGGTATCTCAGCGAGCAGGAGCGCCGCGATCTCGCACAGCTCGACGACGTCGTCGAGCAGTACGGCGACAGTGCCGTTCAACCACCACTCACGCCCGAGTTCGTCGACTCGCTCGAACACTACGACTCGCTGTTCGACGAGAGTGGGTCCACGCCGACGAGTCAGCCGGACGTTGCCGACGACGCGGTCAACGTGATGACGATCCACAAGAGCAAGGGCCTGGACTTCCCGGTCGTCCTCGTCCCGCAAGTGACGGCCGACGAGTGGGCGCCGAGCGCTCGACCCTACGACGCGCTCGAAACGGGGCTTTCGGACGGTCCGACTGCGGCGTTCGACGAGGATTACGTCACGCGTGACGCCCGCGAGACCCGACGCGTGTTCCACGTCGGGATTACTCGCGCCGAGCACATCCTCGTGCTGCAGGGCGAACGAGCGGGAGCCGACTCCGAGGAAACGCATCCGATGGCGGCGGTGGTCGACGACATTCTCCCATCCCGAATCCCGTGGCAGCCGGAGCGGGGTCACCTTCCGATCTGGACCGATGTGCGAGAGTGTCTCCCGGACGAGGCGGTCGACTGGAGCGACACGCTGGCCAGCGAGACTGTTGGAGACATCGGCGGCACAGTCAGACACGACGGCGACGAACTCCCGGTCGAGGCAGCACGCGACCGCCTGTTGAACCTCGCAACGGCATCCCTCGACGGCCACCTCACGACGGACGGTGAGCGATCGACGCTCCAGGTCGAATCGTTGACTGGCCCCTCGGCACCGTATCCGTCGATCTCACACAGCTACACGTCGCTGGCGGCCTACGAAGAATGCCCGCGCAGTCATTACCTCGAGTACGTGGTCAACGCCTTCCCCGACTGGCGGAGATCCACGCGCGACGATGGAGACAGCGTGCCACAACGCGAGATTGGCCTGCTCTTCCACGACACCGCGGAGCAAGCCGCGACCCAGGCGATTCGTGATCGGGACGGGTGGTACGAAATCTGCGAACGGCTCGCCAGCCAACGCCGAGCGAAGGACGCACTTCCCGCTGCAAACGCGTGTATCGACCGGTATTTCGAGTTGAAGCTGAGCGACTACGAAATCGTGGACGCGGAGCGAGAGTTCGAACTCGATCTCGACGGTCACGAACTCGTCGGATACATCGACGCCGTCTATCGGCTGCCGGACGGCGAGTTACTCGTCATCGATTACAAGGCAACCGAACGGTATCGGAACCTGCAGGAAGACAAGCAACTCCCGATCTATCTGTTGGCCTGCCGCGACCTGTACGACGAACCAGTCTCACGCGCGGGCTACGCCTACGTCGGTGGCATCGGCCCCTCCGTCGAAACGCGCTCGTTCGACGAATCGGAACTTCGTGCGGTCGAGGACGATATCGTGACGAAAATGGATCGGATCTCGAATTCGTCGTTCGGTGAGTATCGCGACGGTGACCACTGTCGGTGGTGCCGGCACAACCAGCTTCCGTGTGCCCCGGAATCACTACAGATCGACTGAGACGTTTCAGGCGAACGTATCCGCTCTTTCCTGCCAGCCGAGGATCTGATTCGTTTGCTAGTCCCTGAGTTCTTCGTACGACTCGACGATCGAGAGATCGCCCACTAACTTCTCGTCGAGTTTCGGGCTTCGCGCATCGAGGTTGACTCGCTCGTGTTGCCAGTCGAGTTCGTCTTTGCCGCGCCACACGCCGTAGACGGTCACGCTCGGCAGTTCGACGACGCCGAACACGATGGCCAGCATGTAGAGCAACAGTTCGACATCACGCCACATCGCGGTGGTCTCGTCGGGAAGCTGATCGGGAAAATCGACACGCTGCCCGAGCAGTCGATGCGCCCGCGCTCGTTCGACGAAGTTCCGATCGTTGCTGAACAGCAGGATGTCGCTCCGATAGTCGCGATCGTACTCGTCGTACGCGGCGATGATCGCTTCGTCACCCCGCTCGCTCTGCACCTCGACCGCCTGTTCGACGTCCCTGATCCGCCGATACGCGAGTAGGCCGAGACGGCCGACGCGAGCCGAGCCCAGTGGCTGATTCCAGTACTCCTCGTAGACGGGGCCGAACGCCTCGACGAACGGATCGGTGTCATGGCACTTGTTGTCCCACGTCAACTCGTCTCTGACGCCGGTGGCGAGCACGAACCCGTTCACGTTGCCGACACTGTCGCCGCTGTGGAGGCCGAGTACGCGGTCGATCCGCCACGGCATCAGATTCGTGTCGAACCCGGCGAACGCAGGCGGATGTCCGGCCATCAGATCCGGATCGCCGTAGCGATCCAGGAACGTCTCGACCTCGTCACGGTTGGCGATGTCGACGATCCCACTCGCCAGGAGTGCGTTGCGGTACTCGTCTGCCGACGGCAGATCAGCGTACACCCGTTCTGGATGCTGACGGCCGATCTCTTCTCTCGCCGCCGCGTACTCCTCGACGCCGCTCGTGAACTCGATCGTCACGTCGTCGTTGCCGGTGAGGTCGACTGTCAGGAGTTCGCCGATCTCGTCCGAGGGGTGTTCGACGGCGAATCGCGCGTCGCCGCGATCGACGAGTCGGTTCAACAAGAGAGTGAGATGCTCCCGTTTGATCCGCATCAGAACACCTCCGTGAAATCGATGAGTTCGATCGCCGATCGGGGGATCGTCGGGAACGACTCGCCGAAGTACTCGCCGTCGACGTGCGTGTAGTAGAGGTGGTCGACATCGTACTCGAAGCCCGCGCGGAAGCTGATGATCGACCAGAACTTCCGCCCGGGCGTGACGTCGATGGCGACGCTCGCGGCCGCGCCAGTGCTGGCTTCGAGCGCCGTCTTCAGGTACTCGATGATCGCCTGAAAGTCGCGCTCGTCGGCGATCGTCTCGACCGTGATCGACGGCTCGCTCCCGCCGTGAGCGGTCACGACCGTCTTCATGAGCGACGTCGCGGCATCGGTCACGTCCGAGATCACCGGATTGTCGAGCACGTAGATGTCCGTGGGCACGAACTCGTCGTGACACGCGGCGGCGAGTGGATTCACCACGGGTGCGACGCTCGTGCTTCCGTTCGTGATCCACACCCGTTCCATACGCCACTGCAGTACGGCGACTGTGTTAACGATTTTCACAGTATGTCTTTACTGACGGTGCCGCCCACGTCCCCCGCCGGACCCTACTACTTTGTACGGCGGCCGCAACGATTCGACCCAGCGTGTCGACCGCGACGACACGCGGAGGACGATTTTCGATGACAGCCACTGATCGTGCCGAAGGCGCCTTGCTCGGACTCGCGTGTGGCGACGCCCTGGGTCGTCCGATCGAGTTCCGATCACCACGGCGTATCGAACGGGAGTACGGACGACTCGACGAGATGGTGGGCGACGGCGCCCATCGCAAACCGCCAGGCACCATCACGGACGATACCGAACTGGCGCTCCGGATCGCCCGCAGCCTCGTCGATCGAGGAACGTTCGACGGCGCCGACATCGCGGAGCGGTTCGTCGAGTGGTACCGAAGCGGGCCGTTCGACATCGGCGGGCTCACTGCCGACGCGCTCCGACTCATCGACCAAGGACACGCGTGGGACGGCGCCGGCCAAACCTGCTGGGAAGCGCGGCCGGAGGGACAGAACGCGGGCAACGGGAGCGTTATGCGGTGTGCGCCGCACGCGCTCGCGTTCGACGACGACGAATCCGCACTCGTGACTGCGAGCACGGCTTCCTCTCGGATCACCCACGCCGACCCGCGCTGCACGTACGGCTGTGTCGTGCTGAATCTCACTATCGCGAACAGTCTGCACGAGCGCGAGCGACCGCTCGCGGCCGCGCTGGAGACCGTTCGTGTGGACGCCCCAGGCGAACTCGTCGACGCGCTCGAACCGATCGTTGCGGGTGAGGAGCCCGAGTCGCTCTCGAACAGCGGCTACGTCGTCCATACGCTCCAGACGGCGCTCTACGAGGCACTCACAGCCGAACGGGCCAGTGAGGCGATCGTCGGCGCCGTCAATCGGGGTGGTGACGCCGACACGCTCGGTGCCGTCGCCGGTGCTGTCGCCGGCGCCCGATTCGGCGCGTCGTCACTCCCGTCCGCGTGGCTCGATGCGGTCGACGAGGTCGACGAAGTTCGTGACCTCGCCCGCGAACTGTTCGAGGGAACGTACCCGCCAGTGTCGCTCTGAACACCGCTCTGGAACTCTCGTGCCGGTACGCGTGCCGCGGCTCTCACACGCGCTCAACAGGTATTACGATCGCCGACGAACCACCCTCGTGTGACCGAACGCCCAAGAGCAGATGCCGATCCGAACGAAATAGCAGCGTGGATGGAGGCTGTTTCGGCGAAGCCCTGGCTGAGGGTGTCAAAAAGGCGTTCAGTGACGAATAGCTACCCACCAACTACAGAGCACGTTTCCGACCGGGTGCTTTTTAAGATATCTCTAGGAAGGAGAGGGTAATCAGTGGCCGATGGATTTCATCGTCATCCAAGGAGACATCGCCGACCAGTACGCCGACGCGCTCGTAAGCGCGGGCAGTAGTCGCCTCTCGATGGGTGGCGGGGCGGCACGCGCGCTCCTTGAGAGTGCTGGTGATCCCCTGAAGGACGCTGCTCGCGAGCAAGCGCCCGTCGATCCGGGCCAGGTCGCCGTCACGGACGCGTTCGACCTGCACGCCGAGTTCGTCATCCACGCAGTTACGCTGGGGAGAGGCGGACGTTCAAGCGAGGAGATCATCCGTACCGCGACGACTAACGCCCTCCAGGCAGCGGACGATCGGGACTGTCACTCGCTCGTACTGCCCGCACTCGGGGCCGGCGTCGGTGATATTTTGACACCGGAGAGCGCGCGGTACATGGCGGAGGCAATCGACACCTTCCAACCGGAGGTGCTCGCGGACGTTCGCATCATCGGTCATACTCCGCGGAGCCGGTGGGAAATCACTGAAGCAGTTGATAAGGTGCGGTACACAATCAGCGAATAGTGGTTTAACGCTTGATAGACCGCGTAAGGGCGAACACGAATAGAGCGATGAAGAACGCGCCGATGAATCCCTCGACTGCTGCCGTACCCGTCAATAGCAAAGACGATGTCTCGACGTCGGTTCCGAGGACGAACGTGAGGAAGATCTGAGCGCTCAGCGCGAGATAGTCGAGCGCCCCGTCGCCGGTCGCGACCGGGGGCTGGAGCGCCTGCCAGTAGACGATTGCGAATCCCGCGATGACGATCATCGACGAGCTGACTACGCGCCGAGCACGTTCGCCGTGGCCGGTCGTCGCTCCCATGAAGAGATTGAACAGAGTAAGGATCCCGGCCTTGAGTCGTCGTTCTAGGCGAGGATCACCTCTCACTTGCGAGAGATACTTCCGCCGGCGGTAGGCCATCTCTTTGCGGTAGAAATGCGAGGCGGCCTCACTGTCGCCCGTATTGCTCGCGCCGGTTTTGGCCTTCAGATACGTAACTTCCAGATCGACTGCCGACGGCGTCGTTCCTGTCCAGACGCCGTGAGGGTCGTCGCTGCTGTGTAACTGCCACCCCGACTCGGCAAACGCCAGCTTGTGGCTGCTGAAATCGAAGCCCTCGAAGTCAGTTCGCAGAAATCTGTACCACCGGAGTGGCGGCGATGTAGGCCCTTCCTCCAGAACGACCGACCCTAACGTCGCTCGTTCCAAGTCGTAGACGACGCCACCGAGCGACTGGCCGAACCGTCCCGACTTGATCGTCGATCCACCAAGGTCGATCATGCCGTGGTCAGCGTCATGACCCGGATCCTCGATTACGAGGGTCTGAAAGTCCGCACCTCGACAGTCAAGCATTTCCGGAAACGTCACGTCGGCCAGGGATGCGGTGTCAGTGACAGCGCACTCGGCGAGTGATATGCCCGCCAACGCAGCGACGCTATCGAGATTCAGTTCGGCGAACCGAGCACCGTCAAATCGCACCTCGCTGTCGAAGGTGGCCGGCGTGATCGAGAGGGAGTCAAACGTCGCGCTCCGGAAGTCGGCGACTGACTCGAATCTCGTCGCGTGGATACGGGATCCCTCACTCACCGTCGCCTCGTGAAAGTGGACGGCACCACCGAACTGCGTGTCGTTAGCGATGAGGCCGTCCCCGATCGTCACCTCCACGGCCCAGAGTCCGTTCCGGAACGTAGCCCTGCTGAGTGAGACGACCCCACCGACATCGGCACCATCGAATCGGGCACGTCTTCGGTACGTCCCCTCGCTGAAGTAGAGGTCTCCCTCGATCGTGGCCTCCTCGAAGGTTACTCCCTCCAAGTGGGATCCCTGAAAATTGACCTCTCCAGAAACCGTGATGCGACGGCATCGACACAGTTGCTGGAAATCTGCACCTCGACAGTCAAGCGACCCAAGAGCCGCATCGTCGAGGACGAGCAACTGTTCGAACGTTGCCTCGTTGAAGGTGAGCCCGAACCGACTTTCACAATCCACGAACTGAACAGCTGCTTCAAAAGTTGCGCCTGATCCACGGATCGGGTGTTCGATGTCCGCGTGAGAGAAAACGACTGGACCAGCGAACTTCGCATCCCGGAGGTCGACCGGACGAGTATCGGGTCCATCCAAGACGACGTGCTCAAAGTCAAGCCCCCTGAACGTCGCACCGATGAAACGGAGTCGCTCGGTCGGCCGTAGAGCATCGGCCTCACCCGTGACGAGGTTTCGAAGGCGGGTCACGACCGTTTCCGGGTCGACATCTCGATCGCTCGGAGCGAGATGGAACAGACACAGGTCGTGATCACCGTGGCTCCAGTGCGGACATCGCCACTCGTCGCCGTCGAGATCCGAGAGATAGTCCGAATCGGTCAGATCGTGAGTATAGGCACACTGATCCTCGTTCTCCCTGTCCATCTTACTCTTGTCAACCTCGGGTCCTAACAAAAAATGTACGCTCTTTCGAGGTCATGGACGATAGTCCGATTTAGTTAAGCAAAGATCACCGTGAATGGTGCCCGGACGGAGTGACAGCAGTGGGACGAGTTCCAAAACTGGCTGATCGAATACTGGAAGCAGTTCGACGACGTATTCGGCGAATACCTCGCTGACGGAGATAGCTGATGATCTGTGGAATATAGTGACGTTCTGCTTGATCACGACGTTCACTGTTCGATCGATCTTCAAGCTCCGTCCTGACACAGCGGCAGCGTTCCAACTCGTGGCGCACTGTGCCCGTTGTTCCAATCCAGCGACCTGCGGAACACTGGCCAAAAGTGATCCTCGTCGGAGATGGTTCCGAGCAAATTCAACTACGGAGGATCTGTCTCGGAAATAGCCGTAGCTAATCGGTCGAGTGCGGCTGGATCACAGGCTTCGTCGACGTGATCGACGTTCCACAGTCCAGAGTGGCGGATTTTCTCGCTCGGACTGTCGTGGCCGAGCCACCGATCGTCTCGGGGATCGATCAGTTCCTCGCCGTAGTTGCTCACGAGCGCGATGACGTTCCGTTCGAGATACGCCCGATCGCTATCCGGGCTCGGTTCGTCGTCGACGGTCACCCAGAGGAAGGGAAGATCGCGGATGTAGTCGCTGACACGTCGTTCGAGGTCGAGTTCCTCGAGACGGAGATCGCGGCCGGCACTGCTCCCGTCCCCCCACTGTGGATACTCGTCGTGGAGGCCGTGCCGTTCGACGAGCGCCTCCCCGACGCGTTCCCGGAAGACGGAGCCTCGATGGTTGCCGCCGCCCTCGTACGTACCGCTCAACGCACCCCGATGGGTTCGGAGACGATTCCACAGCGTCGTGCCACTTCCCTCCGAGACGGCGTGCGTGCCGACGCGCGTGAGGCGTAGCTGATCGCCATCCGCTCGGTACTCGCCATTGGCGAAGAAGAAGTAGACGCCCCGATCCGGCCAGTCCATGTAGCCGTCGCAGTCTCGGAGGCGGCGTTTGCCGCCGACTTGCCGTTCGAGGTCGTCGAAGAGCGTGTAGAGCCGATCGAGGCGCGCGTCCCGATCCATAGGGTGTTCTATTCGGCCCACTCCAAATCAGCTGGGGCGTACGAGTACTGCTTCACCCCTTGCTCGTCGCAGTGCGATGCAAGTTTTCCCGGGGACATCCCCGGATCGTCTAGCTGTCCAGTGTAGACCACGGATACCGATTCGTTGGAGTCGTCCGCTCGGGCGACGACGATCGCCTCGTCGGGATCCTCGTGGTTCGCATTGAGGACACGATCACCCGGCGTGAACGGATTCGTCGCGAAATCCAGATTCGTGTGCTTGTACGTGTACAGCTTGATGTCCTGGTCGTCACAGTACGACGAGAGGAGCGCGGGATCGATGTCTCGCCAGTCACCGGGACCGGCGTCGAGCGTGCTGGGGAACGCGACCCGAACGGCTTCACCGTCTATCGACTGGCCGTAGACGCCAGCGTCCTTCTCCGGGGGGAGCACCTCGACGACGACGGCCACCGACGCGTCCGGATCGCCGGATTTGACGACGCGATCGCCCGGTGAGAAGGGATTCTGCGGTTTCTGGTTCATATGCGCGGTGTTCGGACCCAGCTCCATCAGCTCGTTCATCGGACGGGTCGCGAGGTGATCCAGTTTCGTGGGTTCGTCCCCGGAGTACGCCTCCTGTGTCGCCACTTTGGATTCGAGCGTCTCGACGCGCTCCCAGCCGAGCAGAATGAGGCCGTCTTCGTTGTCGCGGTGCCACACCATGACGACGATTTCGTCGTCGGGATCCTGTTCGAGCAGTTTCGACGGACGGAACGCGGAGACGTCCCGGGAGGTCTTCACGTCGATCTCGTATCCGAACACCTCGAAATCGTAAGCGGAGAAACTCTCGGGGTTGCACTTGCGGATCGCTGCCTCGTTCTCCCACTCCCACATCTCCACCGGGAGATACTCTCGACAGAACTGTTCGAACGCGAGTTCGCCGAGATTCCCCCTGCGTTTGGTGGGCACATCGTCGGCGTCCTGTTTCACGGCCTGGTGGTGTGCGCGCTTTCGGTCGATGTCGTCGGGCGTATAGAGGTACACTACGTCGACATCTGAAACTCAGATGATGAACCTATCGGCCACCTCTATCGCGCACGTTCACGAACGGACTCCGAGTGGGAGAACACGATTTGTAGCTCCGGTTGAATGTTCTATGGATATTCTCGTGATTTCCGGCTGTTCCGGCGACAAGCAGTTCGACGAGGTGCCGATCGGTTGCGAGGAACTCGACTCGACCAGCCGAAACGACGTACTCGAGACGTATCCCGACTACGTCGCCCCTGCGGCCGAGATGTACACCGGGGACGAGCAAAAGTATCCCCTCGCGGAATATGCTCAGCGGATTCTCCGAGGAGTAGACGGGTAGTAGATTATTAGGAAGGCGATTGAAACCACCTTCTGAACGTTCGCGCTATTCGACAGACTAAGTCGTATCGGCGATCAAGGCTTCACTCGTCTACGCTCATGTTCATGTACCCACCTTTGACTACTTCCTCGAACGGATCATCGCTCACAAGAGCATCAGCCTCGTCGACATCGCACAGAACGATCTCCGAGACGAACTGCGTCTTCGAGGTCCAGTCGTCGGTTCCTGTGTCCGGAACGTAGACGAGCCGAATAATGTACGATTGTCCACCCCGCAGAAACGCCTTACAGCGCCGATATTCGTTCGTCGTGAGCCGGAAGTGGAACGGAGGGGTCGTGCCACCGACAGCTTTGACCTCAACAGGGGCCGCGCGCTCAGCGTCGAATACTCTCGACGAGTTAGATAGCGATCCGAACGGATCGATCACGTCGAATCCTGGGCCATGCTCGAGCGTAACGTTGCAAACACGCACAAACGGATGATCCCTGAGGGCGCGGTCATCCCCGAGGTATTCGCGCCAGTTGACGATCGAGTCACGTGTTAGATGGCTACTGGACAGGAGCGGTAACAGCTCTTGATTCCAGACTCGGTCGAGATGCCAATCGTAATCGTTCTGCTGTTGGTCATTGTGGAGCTGTTTCAGGCGTGAACGAACGTTCCGAATCGTTCCATCTGGTTCGTCGGCGAGCCAATTAGCAGCGTCATCGAGGATCGCGACGAGCGTCGCAGCTTCGCCTTGCTGTCCGCGCCCGCGGTACTGAGTGCTTCCACCACCGCGGCCGCTTCCGCCCGTCCGGCTGGACGCACTCCTGACACCGAAGCCCTCATCGAGCAATGTGTCGGTAGAAAATTGATGACCGCTGATGGCAGCCGTCTGGAGATCGTCGAGAGCGCGATCCTGATGATCGGCGGCCGATGTCGTAGTGTTCTCAGCCGTAGGGAACTCGCCGTCGAGAATATACTGTCGAAGTGCGGCCTTCAGGTCAGAATCGTCGGACTCGACGGCCTCGACGAGTGTTTCGAGGAACGGTTCGACTACTACCGACCGAAGGCGCTCTTTGGGAGTGTAGTAGAAGACGCGAGTGTCGTCGGTCGTCACGTCTCGGAGCCGATCGGGAACCTCGTCGGTCCAAGAGACCGATACATCGCTCGAGAGAGCGCGAAGTCGATCACACCACACGTCGAGTTCGTGAAGCTCTTCCGTGTCCGTGCGGTCCCAGACATCCTGTACTGCGAGCATTCGCTTGTACGTTGCGAGGACGGGCTGTGAGAAACAGGACGTTGCATCAACTGCGCGCTGATGTGTAGCTAACCAATCGATGACGAGCGGCTCGTGATCGTTATCGAGTGCGGAGACGACTTCGTTCCATTGGCGTCGGTCTGAGCCGACGAGTCGAGTAAGAACCGGTCGGATTCGACGTGGAATGACATCTCGAATGTCTCGAAGGAACGCTCCGTGGGGCGTCGTGCCGTCGAGTGATTCACTCGGGGTGTCGTCGTGAAGGGCTTGTTCGAACACCGTAATCGTGTCCTCGCCCTCGCGCTCGAGTGATTCGAGTACATCGTCGACGGACGCTTCGAAATCGTCGTCGAACCGCGTCGCCAAGTCGGCGAGCGCAACGAGTCGATCACGAAGATCACGGCGACGCTTCGTGCCCAGTACCCGTTCGACGTGTTCGACCGGGAAAGTGCGTCGTTGCCACCGCTTCGTGAGTTCTGTGGTCGTGAGACTGCTATCGAGAGCTTCGCGGAATGTCGCGATATTCGTCGGTTGCTCGGCGAGCAACGAGACCGCGTTCGCGAGCCCGTCGAGCGCGAGACCATCATCGAAGGCAGACGCATTGAACACGAAGGCTTCTTCACCGTCTCGTGGCGCGTAGAGCCCCGAGCGTGGCGTGTCGAACTCGCCTTCGGAAACTTCCGGGACGCGTTCTGCAACGCGAAGCTCAGATATCGCGACGTCGAGTTCGTCTGCGAACGTGGTGATACGGTCTTCGCTCCGCTGTTCGAGCGACGCGATCAGCAAGACTGCCCGATCACGGAGTGCCGAACGGAAGTCGTCTATGGAGACATTGGAGAACGTCAGCTCGTCGGGATCGAAAACCGGTTTCGATGCATCAACGCGCCTAACGCCGAGTGCGTCCGCGAGACGGATGAACGGCCCGGAACCAGTTCTCGGAAGTAGCCAATGGTTGCCGGCTTCGACGGCCCGTCGTTCCCATGGCTTGGGCGATTGGTCCTCGTAGTACCGACCGTCGTCGGCGTGAGTCTCGATCCACTCGAGGGACGCCACGCACCACTCGCCGTCCACACGTATCGGGAGGTGAGAGAGGAACGGCGGATCGAAGTCTGCCTCGGCTGCATCTTCCGCGGGGAGGTACTCCATGATCGGCTTGAGTAGCGCGTTGTACGCTGCATTCCAGTCGTTCTGTCTATCGTTGGGGATATGTAGCGGGACTGGGTCGTCGCCCAATTCCGCCACAGCCAGCGTTTCCAGCAGTCGTTGGAGATGCCACGTAGCGTCGGTCGCATCGAATGCGTCGATCGGTTTCACGCCGAGCGTCCGTAGGAGTTCATCGGACATACCGACCGAACTGGGTTCGATATGCGGGAAGAGACGAGAGGCACGGGCACCACCCGATCCGCTCTTTGCGACAGCGTATGCCAATCGTGAGCCGTCGACTCCCCACCCATCGGTGAGTTCCGGCTCGACCGTGACAGTATCCTCCCAGATTGCAAGCTCCCGGAGTTGCCAGTTCAACAGGGTCGGTACTGGCGTCGACCAGCCATAGCCATCGCGTTGATGACCGTGCGAGCACGTCCAGCCGGTTTCGAGTATCGAGTTGTTGAACTCGGTGTCGTATCGGCGAAGAAGCTCCAGTAGGTTCTCCTCCCCGAGATCGGCGAGTACACCGGAATCGTCGAGCCAGACCCACGTCGCCAAGAAGACGTCTTCGAGGACCCCATCGGTCTTTACGTCGCACTTGTTCGAGTGCTCGGCAGTCGTCTGTGGGTGACGACCTGGAGCAGTGATCCACTCCTGATAGCGATCATCGTACGCGTGAAGCGTCTCACGAAGTGCCTCGGTGTTCTCCGGGAGTGAAACACCAGATACGAAGTCGTCATCGTTCCAATCGACGGGGTTCCAAGACGTGCCGCCGCGAGTTCGTGGGTGCCCGGATCCATACATCCACACCGTGGAGACTCCGGGAAGCACTGAGGCTCCGAGGAGGGTGAGCGTCTTCGCGATGTGCTCGTTGGCGCTGTCGGTATCGAGTGCGCCCGCAACCGGAGCCCACGGTTCGGCCGTTGCGGACGGCCAGGTAGAAACGGACTTCGCGTCGAATGTTCCCCACTCGTCGGTTGTGTCGATCTCTCGATCTTCCGCGCGAATTCGTTGCCAGTCGTCGTCGAGTATCGTCTTCGAGATCTTGAACCGCCCGCCGCCGCGCGGAAGAAGGATGTCGTTGTTTCGGAGGTTGATTCGACGACGAAGATTCTGACGCTGATCCCCGTCCGATTGCGCGACCGCAGATTCGACGTAGTCCACCGGAAGGAACGAGCCTTCGTGTGTCTGCAGATCGTCCGAGTTGTTGCCGAGCTTGTCGATCTGCTTGGCGAGGAAATAGAAATCCAAAGATTTCACACGCTCCGGTTCGGCCGTCGCGAAGGTGTCGAGAAGTTCTCGGAAGTAGCTCGGCGTGCCATTGTATACGCGCACACCCCAAGGGCGCCCGGCGAATTCGAGGACGCGACGGACACGCTCGTTCTGCTCGACGACACGGTCGAGGAAGTAGACACGGAAACTCGTTTTTTCGAGTGGTACCTCCGGTGGTTCCACGTCGCGTTCCGGCGAGTGAATATCCCAGATAACGGATCGGGAGCGGCGTGTCCCAGTATCGTTTGGATCCGGGCCGGATCGAGCCTCGACAGGAACGAGGAGAAGTGTCTCCGTGTCGTCGTCAGCGCTGGATGTCGTGGTTGTGGTATCGTTGCCGACGGCGTCACCCCCGTTCGTGTGCTGGCAGGGGAGTAAATGAACGTCCTCGAGATTGTCGGAGAGACGCGACAGCGTCGCTGACAAATCCGAATCGCTTCGCCCAGCGAGAAGGATCGTCTCGATGGTTCCGCGAAACAGCGTTCGGGCAGTGTCGGCCTCACAGACGAGATGTGGATCGGATTCAGAAAGCGCGTGCCGAGTGAGATGGTTGCCGAGGATCGCTCCCCACGACTCCGCGAATCGGGACGAAAATTCCTGCTCGTTGTCGATGGAGAGGAGTGATTCGATCCGGGAGTCCCACGTCTCGGGGAACGATTGGCAGCCGGTAAGTGTCGATCGCGTCGGCAAGGATTCGCCAACTGCGACGTCGTCGACTGACTCCCGCCGTGCGTCGACAACGTCGTAGAACGCGATGAAGCCATCACGTATAGTGCGATTCCCGTGAAGGAGTGTTTGCGCTGGTCGCACTGCGTTTGGTGTATCGGTGGCTCTCGAAACGACTGGAACACATGCTCGCTCTCGTAGTTCCTCATAGACGGAAGCACGAAACCAGGAGAGGAGACTCGCCTGCGAACTTGGATCGTCAACGGACTCGTCGATCGGTGGTGGGAGAAGCACCCAGGGATACTGATTCCTGAGACCGGATCCGGCCATCGCCTCCGCGACGTTCGCGACGAGTTCGACACCATCTTCGAGGACGGCACGATTCTCATCGAGACTATTGAGGCTGAGATCCTTCCGGTTGGTTTCGACGGTGAAGTGTCCGTGGAGGCAGAACGGAAGTGAGACGTCTCGCGTGTTCTCGATCGGATAGTAGAGATACAACGGATATTCCCGAATTGAGTCTCGCTCGGCGGTGCTCCGAGGGACGAGGAGTTGTGTGGAGGAATCGGACGCATCCGGGCCAAACTCGAACTGATCGAAGTGTTCGTCGGGAATCTGCGTCGTCGCACTATCTACAGAAACGGTCGTCGTCTGATGGTCGACGAGGTCACTCTCTACCTCGCCGTCGGCGGTATTGACATCCCATCGCTCCCTCGTAACGTCGGAATCTGTTTCGATTCGCTCGAGAAGTAACGTCTCGATGCCGCCGAATTGAACGAGTGTTTCAGCGGTTAGGCCTTCTTCGCCAGCGTCCTTCGACAGGTACGACCAGAGACGCTCAGCGCGATCCGTCGCGTCGTGATCGGGCGTGTCGGGCTCCGGCAAGTCGAACGCATCGAGCAGTGAACGCCACTCGTCGTCCTCGTACTCCACGAACACTGCCGTTCGGAACGGTTCTCCGTACCATGCGTCGACGTTGCCGGTGAGTAGCGCTTCGGCACGCTCCGAGATGGGATCGGCGCGATCAGTTGTCGGTTCCAGCGGGACCGGGAAGTCGAACAGCGGGAGTTTCCCAATATCTTCGCGAGCAGCGGGAGTGAGTTGCTCCTCACGTCTCTCACTCGTCGTCCGTTGAGTTAGCGCCCGAATGGAATCATCAGCAATCGGGCTTCGGAGTTCGAACTGCGTGGTATCGTAGCCGAGTGTGGAGAGAAGTGCAGAGGTGACGTATGCTCGACTCAAACGAACGCGAAGCATATCGTTGATGGCTGCAGTATGCCGTGTCCAGATTTCGAACGCATCACCGGTAGCGAGAATAGATTTGAGGCCGACGCCCTTGTGGCCGATCTCGGTTTCAGAATTCCCTTTCGCGGACTCGCCGATCATCGTTACTGCATCCTCAACAGCAGGGTCGAACAGATCGAACGGTTGCCCCGTGTTGGCGACGAGAACACCGTCATCGGAGATCCCAATGTAGACACGGCCTCCATCTGATTGCTCGGAAATTGCGTCACGAGCGTTTTGTAGGAGTTCGAGAATCTCCCGTCCCTCGTGACCACCAGCGATAGCGCGCTCCGCATTCCCGCTCTTGACTTTGTCCCGAAGCCGCTCGGAGATACGGGTGCTCGGTGTCGACGCCAAAAAGTCACTGAGAAAATGGCTCCATCGGTCACTCCACCGACCGAATAGCTCCTGCTCAGAAAGACGATCCGTACTCGCAGATTGACTTTCCATGGCGCCTGTCATTAACACCTATCCAATAAATCAACTGCCACAGATATCATCGATCATAACGCGGCCGTGATGATTTGGCACCCCATCCATCTTCGTCAGGTCAAAATAGCGATGTATATTCTTTTGAACGCTGGTATTGAGGTAGATCACCTCCGGTTCGGAGACGAAGGAAGATTGAATTCACGCTCAACTCGCCTATGTACGAGTGTACGAACTGTGGCCGACGGACTCACGTCGGTATGGCTGCCCGCGAGAAGCTGGAAGAGTTAGCGGCCTCTGACCTCCCCTGTGCAGAGATCGCTGAGACGCTGTTGGCGATCGTCAAGAGAAGAGCTAATCGTCGTCTGCGTGCTAACGAGGCCCTGCTGGGTCCGATCCGAGACGGTAACTCTTCTTCGTCGTTTCGTTCTCGCCGCCGGTCGATACGCAATCCCCGCTTAATCAGAAGCTGTTCTGGACAGCATCCATCTTGCACTGGACACAGAGATCGTCGAAGATACAGCCGACATTGTCGTAGGGGCAGACGTGGTCTTCGGTTTCGACCGAGAGGCGACGTTTCTGCTGTCGCCATTCGACCTCCCAAGCGTCGATGGACATCTCGTTAGAGGTGAATACGATCTCGCCGTCGCGGTCTTCGATTTTTGCGACCGTTCCCGGCGTGAGTTCCTCTTTCACGACCGCGATGGCTTCCTCGTAGGACTGACAGTCGCGCCGCTCTCGGTCCGTGTCGAGCAGGACGACCGTGATCGCACGGTCAGTCGTCTCGGTCGGGTCGTGGCTTGATGTCACCATGTGCAGTCGGTTGTCGGAGAACAATAAGTTCACTCCCAGCAGGCGCACCGATCGACAGGAGACAACAACGAGATCGGAGAGATACATCGAGCGTCGCGCGACGCAGACAGACGTCACAGATAGATATTACGTTGGAGTGATTGATTCGTGCATGATGCACAATTTCTCCCCGGCGGCCGAGGACGAACGGATCGTCTTCGGCGCCTGTCGTCCGAATCACCCACGACGAGCGCCACCCGACAGTTCGGTCGACGACTGGGTTCGATACGTACAGGACCGAGACGTCGAACGCGTCTGCTGTCTGCTCGACGAGACACAGCTGAACGAGTACGACAACCTCCTCAATACCTACGTGGCGGGCTTCGGCGCGGATCGCGTGGCTCACGCGCCGATCGGGGATTTCAGCGTCGTCGATCGACGGACGCTCCACGAGACGATCCTGCCGTTTCTCGACGCGTCGAAAGCCGCCTCGGAGCGAGTCGTCGTCCACTGTTCGGCGGGCTCGGGACGAACGGGACACGTACTGGCGCTCTGGCTAGCGCACGACCGAGGCTGTAGCGTCGAGGATGCCGTCGCGGAAGTGCGCCGAATGGGGCGCCGACCGCTCGAGGCCGCGAGTAGGGCTGACTTGCGCGCGTTGCTGTAGCGGACTGTCGTATCAGGCACGGGAACGCCTCTCAACTGTGAAGTTCGGCAACCCACCAACAGCGCTCACAAGGGGATCGGTCGGTGCGATTAGGTGGCTTGGACTACTACCCGCCTCTATGGACGACCACACCCGCGACGACACTGTGGGCCCCCCAACCTCGGGAAGCCCCACAGGATGGGACGCCAGTCAGGGGCTGTCCAACGGGTGGGCACACGGCACGCTTCGACGCGCCGTGGTTCACGGTGTGCGCCTCTACAATGCCGGTGCCTTCCACGAGTCGCACGATTGTTTCGAATCGGAGTGGTACAACTACGGGAGCGGGTCGACGGAGAGCGCCTTCCTCCACGGGATGGTACAGGTCGCTGCGGGCGCGTACAAACACTTCGACTTCGAGAACGACGACGGCATGCGTTCGCTGTTCGAGACGGCGCTCCAGTACCTCCACGGGGTGCCGGAAGACTACTACGGTGTCAACGTCGACGAGGTTCGCACGACACTACAGGCTGCTCTCGACGATCCGGATACACTCGATGGCTGGAAAATCGAGCTCGATGGCGACCGTCCCGTCGCGATGGACCACGACCGTGAGTACGCCGAGCAGCTGGAGTAGCCGTTAGGACTCATTCGCATCTCCGAAATCAATCCCGAAGCAGTCGTGTGACTCGTGGAAGGCGGACGCCGTGACCACCGCCCGACGGAGCGTGCCGTATGCCCACCCGTTGGACGCGCCACGGTCGGCCCGCCGGCCGGCCGGGTCGCCCGAGGTGGGCGGGCCGACGGTGTGGTCGTCCATACCGACACCGGTCGGTCCACGGGCGAAACATCTGTGGTGCGAGTGGTCGGGTCAACACCCAAGTCCCACCGGCGCGTACCGTCGTCGCGTGCCTGCGGACGTTCCCGACCCGGACGCCGTCCGAGCGACGATCACGGACAGCCCCGTCGACGACGCATTCGCGGAACTGGACCGCATCTGCCACCGGTACGACGAGTCACTGATCCTCGAACTCGCGGAGGACACCTACGCCGACCTCGCGCGGGGCGTCGACCGGCTGTCGACGGCGACGTGTTACGTCCCGGACGACCTGGCGTCGCTCAAGCGTCGGCTCCCGGGAAGCGTGTTCTCGGGGTTGCCGCCGGAGTACGACGCGTACGAACTCACGACGGCCGACGCCACGCTCCGCCTCAGGTTCGACCAGTCGCACGACGACCGGCGATGGGTCGACGCGCCGTACGAGGCGATCGAGATCACCGTCCCCACGACCGAGGCGTATTTCGAGCGGTTCGGCGCCGCGGTGGCGGAACGGGCGGACGAGGCGGACGGAACGCACTTCAACGCCGACGGCTAGAACCGCACAATGAGAGTTCGCGAGTTCGGCGACGATCCCGACGTGGCGGTCGTCGCGGGAGTCCACGGGGACGAACCCTGTGGTCCCGATGCGGTCGAAGCGTTGCTCGACGATGCGCCCACCTTCCAGCGGCCGGTGAAGTTCGTCGTCGCCAACGAGGCGGCGCTCGAACGCGGGGTGCGCTATCTGGACGACGATCTCAACCGCGCGTTTCCCGGCGACGCCGACGCGGAGAGCCACGAACGCCGATTGGCGACGCGGCTCCTGCGGGAACTCGAGGGCTGTACGACGCTCGCACTCCACTCGACGCAGTCGTACGCCCGCCCGTTCGCCCTCGTCGACACCGTCGATCCGACGGCGGCGGCGGTCTGTGCCCGACTCCCGGTCGACGCCGTCGTCGAGACGGCGGTGTACGCCGGCGGGCGCCTGATCGACTACCCCGGTGTGATCGAGGTGGAGTGTGGGCTGCAGTGGTCGGGAGCGGCGGCGAAGAACGCCCAAGCAATCGTGCGGGCGTTTCTGTCGGCGACGGGCGTTCTCCCGGCCGAGTCGGGAATCGACGGGAGCGACGACGTGCCGATCTTCCGGCTCACGGGGCGCGTGTCGAAAGCGCCGGCGACGGAGTACGACGTGTTCGTCGAGAACTTCGAACGCGTCGAACCGGGCGTCCCGTTCGCCTCGGCCGATGGCGAGGAACGCGTGGCCGAGGAGGCGTTCTATCCGATCCTGATGTCAGCGGAGGGCTACGAGGACGTGTTCGGGTACGCTGGCGAGCGCGTGGGACGGCTAGCGGATATCGAGAGCGATCAGGACGAGTCCTCGCGCGGCGCGAGTTCGACGAGCGTGAGGTCGCGGTCCAGCATACAGTAGTCGTGGGGCGGGTCGCCGAGTACCTCGTCGATCCGGTACTCGGCGTCGAAGTCGACGCCGTCGGGGACGCAGTAGCTGTGACTCGGACAGTCGGTGTACGGACACGAACCGGCGAGTTTCGCCTTGCTGCCGGCGTAGGCTACCTTCGAGGGGACGTTCGCGGGGACGGGCGCGGCTTCGACCTCGACGGCGCGGACGCCGCTGTCGTGGACGGCGCAGTCGAGCGTCTGGGCGTTCTCGCGGACGTCCGTGATCCGGTATCGGGTTCCCGGCGAGAGGTCGAGACACTGACTGCGATACGGACAGCCGTCGCACGCGCTGGATTCGCCACGGAAGACGAACTCGCGGCCGACTTCGGCGAGGCGTGTCCCGATGAGCGTGACCTCTGACATGGAGGGGCGTTCTCGGCCCGGGTGGTTAAGCCTCGCGACCGACGAGTTCGTCGAGGCGGTCGAAGTAGTCCTCGCGGGGGACCTGATAGGCCGCGCGGTAGTCGATATCCCCCGTCGCGAACGCGCGGGCGAGGTCGAGGGCCGCGTCGATGCCCGCTTCGCGGGTGTCGGCCGTCTCGACGCGCGCGTCGACCTCCGGTTCGAGAAACAGCGTGATCGTCCAGCCGTCGGCCCGACTGGCGCCGGGGCGGCGCCGGGGCGAGCCGGGTGAGAGATAGATCGTCGGCAGGCAGGGGGCCGGAAACTGTTCGGTGTCGAACACGTCCGGGCGGTAGGCGAGGATCGCTCGACCGCCGGTCTCCTCGTGCCAGACCGTCCACCCGCCCGGAAGGTCGTCGAAGCTCATGCGTCGACCCTCGGCACGGCGGCCCTATAGTCTGTGCGTCGTCGACGCGACGTGCGCCGTCGGGCGTCGGGTCCCTAACCGTTCGTACCCGCTCCGAACGGCCGGCGTACCGCCTGGAACCGACTCACGGCAGCGGAATCGATCGGATCGGGATCAGCGCGATCATCGGCCGTATCGGGAGAAGGCTTATGTATGTGTACTACTGACAGTGTTTATAGTCTCGGTTACCAGCGGACCGAGTAGCCGTCAGTCGAACGCCCCGCCCCTCGGAGACTCCCACGACGACGATCCCGCGGTCAGGCACGCAGTGTGGTGCGTGTTGCCACACGACGCGATGATCAGGGGAGCGGTCGTTTCGGCGGTTCTCGGGCCCGAGACTCCGATGAGACAATGACGAAGGAAACCCTCGAAGACCTCAGCCAGCATTACAAGGAATCGGTTCCGGCGGACCTCCGCGAAGCGAAGCGCTTCGACTGGTATCTGGACGAGGTGTACGACGATCCGCGGATCGCTCGCAACTCCCACCAGCGCGTCGCCGACATGTTCGACTACTACGGGACGGAGTACGACGAAGATGCCGGCGTCGTCGAGTACCTCATGGCTTCCGAAGACCCGTTACACGACGGCGAGAACACCTTCTACGGCCGCGAGGTCCACGAATCGATCCACGAGTTCGTCAACAAGGTGAAAAGCGGTGCCCGGGGGCTCGGCCCGGAGAAACGCATCAAACTGTTGCTCGGCCCCGTCGGCTCCGGCAAGTCGCATTTCGACTGGATGGTCCGGCGGTACTTCGAAGACTACACCATGAGCGACGAGGGGCGGATGTACACCTTCCGGTGGACCAACCTCTGTGACATCGTCCGCGACCAGGACCCGGCGGACGACACCGTCGTCTCGCCGATGAATCAGGACCCCCTCGTCCTCCTCCCGCAGGAACAGCGCGACCGGGTCCTGGAACGACTGAACGACGCCCTCGATGCGCCCTACACCGTCCGCAACGAGCAGTCGCTCGACCCCGCGAGCGAGTTCTACATGGATCGTCTGCTGGCCCACTACGACGACGACCTGAAAGCCGTCCTCGACAACCACGTCGAAATCGTCCGTCTCGTCGCCTCGGAGAACAAGCGCCAGTGTATCGAGACGTTCGAACCGAAGGACAAGAAGAACCAGGACGAAACCGAGTTGACGGGCGACGTCAACTACTCGAAAATCGCCATCTACGGCGAGAGCGATCCGCGGGCGTTCGACTACTCCGGCGCCTTCTGTAACGCCAACCGCGGGCTGTTCAGCGGCGAGGAACTGCTGAAACTCCAGCGGGAGTTCCTCTACGACTTCCTGCACGCCTCCCAGGAGCAGACGATCAAGCCCAAGAACAACCCCCGGATCGACATCGACCAGGTGATCGTCGGACGGACCAACATGCCCGAGTACCGGGACAAGAAGGGCGACGAGAAGATGGAGGCGTTCAACGACAGGACGAAACGCATCGACTTCCCGTACGTCCTCGAATACTCGGAAGAGGCCGAAATCTACCGAAAGATGCTCCGGAATGCGGACGTGCCCGACATGCACATCGAACCCCACGCGATGGAGATGGCGGGCCTGTTCGGCGTCCTCACCCGCATCACGGAGCCGAACGGCGAGAACGTCACGCTCGTCCAGAAGGCCAAGGCCTACAACGGCGAAATCGACGAGGCCGACGACGTGGACGTGAAGAAACTGCGCGAGGAGGGGGAGGGGAACGCCGACATCGCCGAGGGGATGGACGGCGTCTCCGCGCGGTTCATCGGCGACGAAATCGCCGAGGCGATCATGGACGCCACCCACCGCGGACGCGCCTACCTCTCGCCGCTCTCGGTGTTCACCCACTTCGAGCGCAACCTCGAGAACCACGGGTCGATCCCCGAGGAGAACGTCGACCGCTACCACCGCTACCTCGAACTCGTGCGCGAGGAGTACAAGGAGCGCGCCATCGAGGACGTGCGCCACGCGCTGGCCTACGACGTGGACGAGATCCAGCGCCAGGGCGAGAAGTACATGGATCACGTCATGGCGTACATCGACGACGCCACCGTGACCGACGAACTCACCGGGCGGGAGCAGGAACCGGACGAGACGTTCCTGCGATCCGTCGAGGAGAAGTTGGAGATTCCGAGCGACCGGAAGGACGACTTCCGGCAGGAAGTCTCCAACTGGGTCAGCCGCCGCGCCCGCGAGGGTGAAGGGTTCGATCCGCAGGACAACGACCGCCTGCGCCGCGCCCTGGAGCGCAAACTCTGGGAGGACAAGAAACACAACATCAACTTCTCGGCGCTGGTGTCGGCGAACGAACTCGACGACGACGAGCGGAGCGCGTGGGTCGACGCATTGATCGAACAGGGCTACTCGCGCGAGGGTGCCCAGGAAGTCCTCGAGTTCGCCGGCGCGGAGGTCGCAAAGAGCGAACTGGAAGGCTAGGATGACGAACGACTACATCCGGGCCGGCGACGAGGAACTCTCCGGCGCGTACGAGGAACCGATGAGCCTCGAAGCGTACGTCGAGCGGGCGTTCGAGCGGCCATCGATCGCCTCCCACGCCCCGAAGTACCTGCTCGAAGCCATCGAGTCGATGGGGACGCGGACGGTGATCGAGGAGGGCGAGGAACGCGAGCGCTACCGCTTCTTCGACGACCCCGCCAACGACGGCGAACACGCCATCCTCGGCAACACCGACGTGTTGAACGGCTTCGTCGACGACCTCCGGACCATCGCCGCGGACCGGGGCAAACGCGAGAAGATCATCTGGTTCGACGGCCCGACGGCGACGGGGAAGTCCGAACTCAAGCGGTGTCTCATCAACGGGCTGCGGGAGTACTCGAAGACCGAGGCGGGGCGGCGCTACACGGTCGAGTGGAACGTCGCTAGTGCGACCGAAGAGCGGGGGTTGAGCTACGGCGACGGGATCGACCGCGAGGACGACTGGTACGAGAGCCCCGTCCAGTCGCATCCGCTCTCCGTGTTCCCCGATGGCGTCCGATCGACCATCCTGGCCGACCTGAACGGGGACGACCACGTCCCGACGCGGGTCGACGCCGACCTCGACCCGTTCTGTCGTGAGGCGTACGACATCCTCGAGGAGCGCTATCGGCGGAACGGGGGGACGAACCTGTTTTCCGCCATCACGGACCCGCGTCACCTCCGCGTGAAAAACTACGTCGTCGACGTGGGGACGGGGATCGGCGTCCTCCACTCGGAGGACGACGGCACGCCCAAGGAGCGACTGGTCGGCTCCTGGATGCCGGGGATGCTCCGCGAACTCGATTCGCGGGGCCGAAAGAATCCGCAGGCGTTCTCCTACGACGGCGTCCTCTCGCAGGGCAACGGCCTGTTGACCATCGTCGAGGACGCCGCCCAGCACGCCGACCTGCTGCGCAAACTCCTGAACGTGCCCGACGAGGGCCGCGTCAAACTGGACAAGGGGATCGGGATGGACATCGACACGCAACTGCTCATCATCTCGAACCCCGACCTCGACGTGGAACTCGACCAGTACGCGGACCGCAACGGGCGCGACCCGCTGAAGGCGCTGAAGCGCCGCCTGGACAAACACGAGTTCGGCTACCTCACCAACCTCTCGCTGGAGGCGGAGCTGATCCGCCGCGAACTGACGAGCGAGACGGCCGTCTGGGAGGCGGAGGGGTACGCCGACCTCGAAGCACGGGTTCGCGAAGGGCTGACGCTGTCGATGCGCGACGGCCGCGGCGGCGTCGTCGAGCGGGAACTCGCCCCCCACACCGTCGAGGCGGCGGCGCTGTACAGCGTCGTCTCCCGACTGGACGGCGAGGACACGCCGGGCAACCGAGGGCTGGTCGAGAAGGCGCTCCTGTTCGATCAAGGCTACCTGCAGGAGGGCGACGAACGAGTCGAGGCCGACGAGTTCGACTTCGACGGCGACGACGGCAGTCACGGGATTCCCGTCACGTACACGCGCGACGTGATCGCAGATCTGCTCCAGGCCGACGCCGACCGGCAGCATCCCGACCTGTCGGTCGAGCGCGTCGTCATGCCCGACGACGTCCTCGACGCGATGGCCGAGGGCCTCTCGGAGGCGCCGGTCTTCTCCCGTGCCGAGGCCGCGGAGTACGAGAACCGCCTCGCGGTCGTCAAGAGCCACGTCTACGACCGGCAGGAGGCGGACGTGCTCGACGCGCTGTTGGCCGAGAAAGGCGTCGACGAGGCGACGGTCGCGGAGTACGTCGAGCACGTCTTCGCGTGGGCGAACGACGATCAGGTCGACACCGACCGCGGCCCCGTCGACCCCGACCCCCTCCTGATGAAGGTGTTCGAGACGGAGCATCTGGGCCGGTTCGGCGGGGACGCCTACAGCGGGGGCGACCCCGCCGAGCGCGTCGAGGAGTTCCGCCGCGAGAAGGTCATCACGGCCATCAACCGCTACGCCTGGGAGAACCGCGACGAGGACTTCGCCATCGAGGACGTCGACGTGTCCGAGATTCCGGTCATTCGGGCCGTCCTCGACGCCCACGACTGGGGCGACGTGAAACGGCTGTTCGAGGAGTTCGATCCGGCGCAGTGGACGGACCCGCCCTCGGGGACGGAGACGGAGCGGTGCAAGGAGCGGACGATCGAGCACCTGCAAGCGCAGGGGTACTCCCCGGCATCGGCCGAACTGACCAGCCGCAAGGTGATGCGGGAGGTGAGCTACCGATGGGACTGAGAGAGGACCTCGACCGATTCCGCGAGGTTGGCGAACGGCGCCGGGAAGACCTGAAGGAGTTCATCCGCTACGGCGACCTCGGGGGGAGCGACCCCGACAGCATCCAGGTGCCGATCAAGGTGGTCGACCTGCCGGAGTTCGCCTACGACCCGCGTGACCGCGGCGGCGTCGGCCAGGGAGGGGACGGCACGCCGGACGTGGGCCAGCCGGTCGGCCCGCCCCAACCCGCCGACGACGGCGACGGTGACGAGGACGGCGACCCCGGCGACGAAGCGGGCGAGCACGAGTACTACGAGATGGACCCCGAGGAGTTCGCCGAAGAACTCGACGAGGAACTCGGTCTCGACCTCGAACCAAAGGGGAAGGAAGTCGTCGAGGAGGTGGAGGGCGATTTCACCGAACTCACCCGCGCCGGACCGAACAGCACGCTCGACTTCGAGCGCCTGTTCAAGCAGGGTCTCAAGCGCAAGCTGGCGATGGACTTCGACGAGGAGTTCGTCCGCGAGGCGATGCGGGTCGCCGGGGCGACGCCGGACGAGGTGTTCCGCTGGTGTCGCGGGGAGCACATCCTCGTCTCGCGCGCGTGGATCGAGGACCAGTGGGACTCGATTCCCGACGCGGAACGCGGGCGGTGGGAGAGCTTCGAGGAGATGGTCGAGAACGTCGAACGGGAGACGACGCTCGAACGCATCCGGCGCGAGGGGATCCGCGAGGTCCCCTTCCGCCGCGAGGACGAGCGCTACCGCCATCCCGAAGTGATCGAGAAGACCGAGAAGAACGTCGTCGTCGTGAACATCCGAGACGTCTCCGGCAGTATGCGCGAGCAGAAGCGCGAACTCGTCGAGCGCACGTTCACCCCGCTCGACTGGTATCTCACCGGCAAGTACGACCGCGCGGAGTTCGTCTACATCGCCCACGACGCGGAGGCGTGGGAGGTGGACCGCGAGGACTTCTTCGGCATCCGGTCGGGCGGCGGCACGCGCATCTCCTCGGCGTACGAACTCGCCGCGAGGATTCTGGAGGAACGGTATCCGTGGGCGGAGTGGAACCGCTACGTCTTCGCCGCGGGCGACAGCGAGAACTCCAGCAACGACACCCGCGAGAACGTCGTGCCGCTGATGGAGTCGATTCCGGCGAACCTCCACGCCTACGTGGAGACGCAGCCGGGCGGGACGGCGATCAACGCCACCCACGCCGAGGAAGTGGAGCGGGCGTTCGACGGAAGCGACGGCGTCGTCGTCGCCTACGTCTCCGACCCCGCGGACGTGACCACGGCCATCTACGAGATTCTGAGCACGGAGGACGACGAATGAGAGACGACCGCATCGACGCACGGAAGGAAGCGACGCGCCTCGCCGAACCGGTCGAGGAGGCGGCGAATCTGGCCCGGAAACTCGGGCTCGACCCGTACCCGGTCAACTACTGGATCGTCGATCACGACGAGATGAACGAACTCATCGCCTACGGCGGGTTTCAGCGGCGCTACCCGCACTGGCGGTGGGGGATGGCGTACGACCGCCAGCGCAAGCAGGACCGGTTCGGCATGGGCAAGGCGTTCGAAATCGTCAACAACGACAACCCCTCCCACGCCTTCCTGCAGGAGTCGAACTCGCTGGCCGACCAGAAGGCGGTCATCACGCACGTCGAGGCCCACGCGGACTTCTTCGCCAACAACGAGTGGTTCGGCCTGTTCGGCGACGGACAGGGCGAGGACCGGTCCGACCTCGACGCCGCGGCCATGCTCGAACGGCACGCCGAGACGATCAAAGGGTACGCCGAGGACCCCGAGATCGACCGCGACGAGGTGGAGCGGTTCATCGACGCCGTGCTCTGTCTGGAGGATACGATCGATCAACACCGGGCGTTCGCCCGCGCTGGCGACCGGCGGGAGCGGGACGGGCCGCCCGACCTCCGGGAGCGACTGGACGAACTCGACGTCTCCGACGACGTGCGCCGGCAGGCCTTCGACGAGGAGTGGCTGGACGAACTCGCCGAAGCGGAGCGAGCGGAGGCGCGACTCGAAGACCCCCACAACGACGTACTCGCCTTCCTCATGGAGTACGGGCGACAGTACGACGAGGAGACTGGGAAGGCCGTCGAGTTCGAACCGTGGCAGAAGGATGTGCTCGAAATCCTTCGCACGGAGGCGTACTACTTCGCGGGGCAGAAGATGACGAAGGTACTCAACGAGGGGTGGGCAAGCTACTGGGAGTCGCTGATGATGGGCGACGAGAACTTCGCTGCCGACGACGAGTTCGTCACCTACGCCGACCACATGGCCCGCGTCCTCGGCTCACCCGGACTCAACCCCTACAAACTCGGGATGGAGCTGTGGCAACACGTCGAGAACGTCACCAACCGCCGGGAGGTGGCCGACAAACTGCTCCGGGTGGAGGGGATCACCTGGCGGAACTTCCACGACGTGGTCGACTTCGAGGAGGTGGCTGACCTGCTGGCCCCGGACCCCGCCATCGCGTCGATCACTCCCGAGACGCTCGGGGATCTCGATCCCGACGACCCGCGGGTGGACGCCGAAGCGCTGGCGCAGGCACTCGACGGAAAGCTCGACGTGTCGGCGTATCCGTGGAAGGTGCTCACCACCGAAGGGCTGGCCGAGCGCCACTTCTCGCTGTGCAAGCCCCAGAACCGCGGCTTCCTCCGTCGCATCCGGCGATCGGAACTCGAACGGCTGTCGCGGTACATGTTCGACGACGCGAAGTACGGGACCGTCGCCGACGCCGTCGCCGACGTGGACTACGGCGTGGGCTGGCGGCGGATGCGCGAACTCCGCGAGAGCCACAACGACGTGACCTTCATCGACGCCTTCCTCTCCGAGGAGTTCGTGAAAGAGAACGACTACTTCACCTACGAGTTCTCGCAGGCGACCGGCGACTTCCGCGTCGCCTCGGACGACCCCGAGGACGTGAAAAAGAAGCTCCTGCTCCAGTTCACCAACTTCGGCAAACCCACCGTCGCGGTGTACGACGGCAACTTCGGCAACCGCAGTGAACTGTTGCTCGGCCACCAGTACAACGGCATCAGCCTCGACGTCGAACAGGCCAAGCGTGTGCTCGAACGCGCCTACGACCTCTGGGGGCGGCCGGTCAACCTGATGACCATCGTCAAAGAGTACGACGAACACGAACTGGAGATTGCGCGGCGGCGGAACCGCGAGCCGACGCCGACCGAGGCGGGCAAGCGCATCCGGTACGACGGTGAGCGGTTCGAGACACACGACCTCGATCCCGAACTGGAGGAGCGGATCGCCGCCAACGATATCGACTACGACACGAAACCGGACGACTGGCTGGCCTGAGCGCTCAGTCGTCCGGGGCGTCGATGGGCGCGTCGTCGCCGCCGATGTGGTTTCGGCGCGCGAGATGCGAGTGGACGGCCGCGAAAGCGCCGAACAGGAGGGTGACAGTCCCGGCGAGGACAAGGTCCGGCAGGGCGGAGAAGGGGAACACGTCGAGCCACGCCGCGGCGATGAACAGCGAGACGATCACCGACAGGCCGAGGTAGAAGTCACACCACGGTACGTCGTGTTCGCCGACGAGTTCGAGATAGATATCGAGGTCGTGCGCCCGGTCCGCGAGGGTGATCGTCCCCTCGTCCCGGTCGTAGGCGACGATACCGGCGTCGTCGAGTTTCGGGAGGTGCGTCTGGTGGAGCGAGGTGTAGACCCGCTTGCGCTGTTTGTACTCCAGATCGGGGACCTCCACGTCGTTCTCCCACGCCGCGATCCGTTCGGCGAGGTCGCGCAGGGACACCGGACCCGGCTCCCGATCGAGATAGTAGAGCACGTACCGCCGCCGCTGGTTGCTCAACATCGAGAAGATCGTATCTTTCGACAGTCGCTCCGGCGGGGTGTCGTCGTCGCGGGAGCGGGAGCGTTGGGTCGACATGGGATGCGTGAAATTACGGCGCTCGACGGCCGTGTCGCGATACCGAAACCGTCCATCCGGAGCGGTCGCCGCCGTGGCGGCAGGCCCACGAGGCCCGGGGCGCTCCGATCGTATGCGTGGACAGTGCTCCGTCCGTCCGGATCATAAAGTCATGCCTTTCGGACTATAGTTAAATCTAATGACACAATACCGGTCAGGGATTTGAACCACGCGAAACGCTCGCTTGCGCTCGCGTTTCTCTAGTTCAAATCCCTTCCCTGCGCGTGCTTTCTTCACTCACTCCGTTCGTTCAGAATCATGCTCGGTCAGGGATTTGAACCCTGGTCGTCGGCTCGAAAGGCCAACATGATTGGCCGGACTACACCAACCGAGCGCCGCATTTGCGACGAGGAGTGGCCCATTGATAAATCCGTCTTTTTTCGCTGCGGGTCGATCAGGCGACGTTCATGAACTCGAAGCGGGCGCCGCCATCGTCGCTCTCGGTGACGGTCACCGTCCACCCGTGCGCGTCCGCGATGTCCTCGACGACGCCGAGGCCGATCCCCGTCCCATCGTCGGCCGTCGAGAATCCGAATTCGAGGACGCGTTCGCGCCGATCGGCAGGGATGCCGACGCCGTCGTCCTCGACGTAGAAGCCATCGGAGCAGGGACCGACGCTGACCGAGATGTCGTCGGGGTCCGGTTCGTCGTCCGTGGACCCGTGTTCCACGCTGTCGTCGGCCTGCGGCCGACTGCTCGTGGAGCCGTGCTCCACGCTGTCACCGGCCTCCGGCCGGTTGCCCGTCGAACCGTGTTCCACACTATTCCGAAACAAGTTCTCGAACAGTTGCCGGAGTCGTGAACGGTCGCCACGGACGGTGAGGTCGAGGTCGATAGCCAGCGTGGCGTCCCGGGTGGCGACCTGCTCCCAGGCGTCGGCCACGACCCGCCCGAGATCCAGCTCCGTCGGATCGTCGACGGCTCGCCCCGCCCGCGCCAGCGTCAGCACTTCGTCGACGATGGTCCGCATCCGGTCGTGGGAGGCTTCGATTTTCGCGATCGCCTCACTCTCGCAGTCCTCGCTGACGACGTCGAGCCACCCGTCGGCGACGTTGAGCGGGTTCCGGAGGTCGTGTGAGACCAGCGTCGCGAACTTCTCGAGGCGGTCGTTCTGGCGGCGGAGCTCCTCCGTCACCAGCTTGCGTTCGAGCGCGACGCTCACCCACCGACCCATCAGGTCGACGAGCGTGATCTCCCAGTCCGAGAACGGCTCGATCCGTCGATCGTCGTCGTAGAAACAGAACGTCCCGTACACCTCGTCGTCGACGAACACCGGCGTGCCGAGATAGCATGTGATCCCCCACTTTCGGTTGCCCGCACGCTTCGCGAGGTCCGGCGCCTCCTCGGCCATGTTCGCGAGGACGAGCGTCTCCTCGGTGAGGACGACCCGCTCGCAGCTCGTCGCCGACAGGTCGACGGTGTCGCCGGCCGTCACGTCGCTCGGCGAACGGACCACCTCGAAGACGTACTCCTCGTCCTGCACGCGCGAGAGCGTCCCGTGGGACGTGCCGAGGGCGCGCTGGCCGATCCGGAGGAGGTCGTCGACTCGCTCCTCGAAGCTAGCGTCGCGGTCGGCGATCGTATCGTACATCTCCCGCAACACGGCCTCGCGGTTTTCGAGGCGCTCGCGGCGGCGGCGACGCTCCGTCACGTCGCGAAAGCAGACGGTCAACCCCGTCTCCGAGGGGTAAACCCGAACCTCGAACCACACGTCGAGCGGGTCGTAGTAGTCGTCGAACGCGGTCTGCTCCCCCGTTCGCAACGCCTCGCGGTACTGCTCCTCGAACGTCGTGTCCCGAGCCTCGGGCAAGAGATCCCAGATGTTCCGCCCGACGAGTTCGTCGGTCGTGAGCGTCTCGGCGGCGGCGTTGCAGATGACCGCTCGGGCCGTCTCGTTCAGATACGTGAACTGCCAGTCGGTGTCGAGGCCGAAGACGCCGTCAGTCATGCGGTCGAGGAGTCGCTCGAGATGCGGCGACTCGGCGGCACCGTCGTCTCGCTCGTCAGTCATCTTCCGCCACCGACAGCACGTTCATTAACTCACATCTGAGTGACCGGGAAGGAAAAGCGCATCGCCGGTGGCTGACGTCCCCGTCAGGGAGCGGTGACGGCGAACGTCGTCGACACGTGGTTAGAGACGCGGTGGAGCTGGAGTTCACCGATGGCCACCGTCGCCGTCAGCTCGCCGGACGGCCAGTCGGTCGTGTCGAACGTCATCGCGTCCTCCCACGTGTAGAGACCCGCCGACTCGACGGATCGGTCGATATCCCGCGATCGGCGGACGACCAGCTCGTCGCCGTCGAGGACGTCGACACCCTCCTTGAGGTTGATCGTCCCATCCGGGACACGCAGCCGGTAGCGGTAGGCGACCACGGCCGGCTGGCCGCGGCGGACGCTCTCGATCCGATTGGCGCTCAGGTCGCCCGACTCCGACCACGTCGACACGAGGGCTACGTCGAGCAACTGCGGCTCGTACCGCCGCTCCGGCGGCATCCGCGTCGGGAGCGGCGTCGTCGTCGGCGTCTCCGCGCTCGTGTCCGTCGCCGTCGGCGTTGCCGTCGCCCCGTCGGCCGACTCGCCGGGGTCCGAGGAGCCACACCCCGCGAAGCCGGAGAGACAGGCCCCCGCGGCCACGAGCAACGCGCGTCGATCCATGGCATCCGGTGTGGGAGTTGCGGCCAAAAAGGTTCGTCATATCGCTCCGGCGTCGCGGCTCGTTGGCGCACGGCTTCGCCGTTCGCGTCTCGCACCGCTCGTCGGGTGGCGTCGGAGAGATGCGCTGGCTGGGATTCGAACCTAGGTTAGTATCTTCATCGCCGGCACTGACACTCGTGCGAGAGCCGTGCGAAGTTCTTGACGTAGTCGTGGAGCATCACCGCTAGCTCGAACATCGCATCAGCCTGTTGAGTGGCGGCCACCGTATCGCGATAGTATGCCGCCGCTCGGTTGTCTCGATAGAGCTGTTTCATCCGTCGGCCGGTCTCCTCGGAGATGAGAGCGAGCTCTCCCCCTCGATTGTAAGCTCGGTCGTGCCCTTCCCGAAAGTCGTCGATCGAGTCGTTCGAGGCAGTCAATGCGTAGAACTCCAAAGTGCGTTCGATGGCTGCGAACGCCATCTCGATGACGCTCGTGTGATAGCCATTATGCTCGCGAAGTAGTCGGCAGGCGTCGAGCAATCGGCATGCCTTCCGAAGCTGAATCACGTCGGAGTCGTGATCGTCCGGATCGAGACCGTCCTCGTATTCCGGGACACCCAGCAACCCGTTGAATGCGTCCTCTGCGCGGGCGACCGCCTCCACGAGCGCATCCGGCTCGTCAGGCATCGCTCAGAACCTCTGTCTTGAGGGATTGTAGCTCGTCGCTATCCACGAGGGTGATGGCGTCAGTAAACACGTCTTCGAGGCGGTCACCATGACTGCGTGTCGATTCCGGCGATTCAACGAGAATCTGGAACTCGTACCGGCCGCTGTCGAACCGCTCCTGCCCGAGTTCCGTCGCGAGTTCGTTAGCGCGGTGTTGTTCCGAGCGATCTGCCGTGAGTACCCAGAGATCGATATCGCTCTGCCGGTCGGCCTGCCCGCGAGCGACACTCCCAAACACGAGCACGCCCAGAATTTCATCGAGCACCTCACGAAGTTCGTCGAGGGCGGCTCTGACAGGTGGGTGGAACTCAGGTTGCGGAATCCGTAGGACGGGATCGCCGGGCTTGGTCACCCGTCGGCGGTTGATACCCACGAGCCGGCGATTCCCTTCGGCGCTCACGTCGACGATGCCGTTCGGCTCCAGTACGTCGACCGCCCGCTTTACCGACTGTGTCGCATTATCGGTGAGTCGAGACAGTTCTCGAATCGTGAACTGGTCGTACGAATTATCAAGGAGCAATCGAAGGATGTCGTTCGTGGCCTTATGTCGGAACAGGTCCGGTTCGGGAGCGGGTATCGGAAGTCCAATCGTGGCCTGTTCTCTCCGCTCGCCGACGATATTCTGTTCCGTCATACGGTACGTGTACCGTCTAACGGTACAATAGTCTTCCGTGGGCACCAGCACTGCAGAAGTTCTTCGTCAGAGACGGTCACTCGTTCCCCCATATCTACTTTTGACTCCGCGTCGCGCCTCGCTGTTCACTCCACTCCCTGTCAAATCCACAGGGACGATTGTTCCCTCACGGCTCACTCGTCGCTTCGCTCCTCGTTCGCAGTGTTCGGGAAAAATGCGCTGGCTGGGATGTTGAACCGAAACCGGACGTGCTCGCTCACTCCGTTCGCTGCGCGCGACCGGTAGGATTCAAATCCCGAGGGGACGATTTCGCCTCGCAACGCGACTCGCTGGCTCACGGCTCCGCCGTTCGCCGTCCCGAGATGCTCACGTCGTTCGCATCTCGCCGTCGCTCGTCGGTTGGCGTCGGCAGAAATGCGCTGGCTGGGATTTGAACCCAGGTTGTGACCATGGCAAGGTGCGCTCCGCGCAATCGCGGAGACTCGCCGGATAGCGGCCACACTTGCCGGGAACGCCCTCTCCCGTTGTCAAACTCACCAAAGCACTACACCTACATAAATACTCTCTACTCACCAAACACGGTATTCTCGCTACAAAATACACCACCAGACTACCCGAGCCACGCCCGTCGGGTTACTGGCTGTTTATCTGCGGAACCCCGCCACCCTCACCGTCGATCAGTCCAAGCGTAATTCACCAGCACAAGACACTTATGTATTCCATCAGTCAATTTTCTTATGCCAATCTTGGATATGCTAACGGGGCTCAGTCCCGAGATGTTGGCAGTAGGTCTCGGTCTAATTGGTCTAATCGGACTCAAACTCCACGATAAGGCGGTGTGGTCTCAGAGTATGCCCGTCTCACAACCTCACAAGAGCAACGGGCAGATGGATACAACGCCTTGGAGGAAACTCGTTCGGAGGGTGATCGCCGTGGTAGTAGTCGGCGTTCTGCTGTTCGCACTCGTGGGCGTCAATTCTCTCCTTCCGTAAACTGCAATTATAGAGCCTATACCTTCTGATTTCTGCAATTGTCAGAACCGAATCTCGTGCGTCTGAGAGGCTTCTGACGGGTTTCCAATCGAGGCATATCTCTATGATCCCGCTCGTCGACGAGCACACAGGCCAATCTGAAGCGTGAACAATCGTGAAGGATTGCCCGGAAATGGGGTGCCAGCGGGGAGGGGGAAGGGGGGGAGATACCATCCCCGCACGGCGATTGTTATATTCCGACTAAATAAAATTTTCACTTATTCGAGAATCCCATAGCGGTCAAATAGAGCTATTCTCATCCCCGCAAGCCGACTTACCATCTCCTCCCGGCCACCCACCGGGTCAAATCCCTCCGAGCGATAGTGCTTGAATGGGTGTCGAATCCAGCTCAACTCCCAATGAGCCAGCACGTCGTAACTCCCGTCGTCCTCGTTGTCAAAGAGCGTGACGTGGAGCTGTCGATGGGCGAATACGGAGGAACGCCACACCCACGACCCCTCGCTGATCCCGTCAACGTCGAACGGAGACCACGACCGAGACTTAAGGAACGCGACCGGATTACGGCGGAACCCGAGGCAACGAAGGACAGCCTCGATCTCGTCTTCCGTCATATGGAGCGTCCCGACGTACTGGAGGTTATTCGCTGGCGCTACAAACCGAACACCGAGACAACCATCAAGAGCGGGCCACGTCGTCGTGCGTAGCCACTCCCAAAAGGAATCTGCTTGATTAGACATTAGAACCTATAAGCTACCGTAATCCGCAGGCTCAGTAGCGAGATAGTCAATCATTATATACCCGTCTCCGCCGTGATCGGACGAATAATTATTCTCCCGACCAATTCCGCCAGCACCACCGCCGCCGACAGTCGTTGTTTGGCTAAGAATACGAGAACCGTAGTTCACCGCACTACCTTCACCGCCACCACCCTCGCCAGCGTGACCACCACCAGAACCGCCGCTGTACGGGTTAGTACCACCCTGACCGCCACCAGCCGAGAGAATAGTAGCAGAGTCGGTGTCCGAATTTAACCGAACCTCGGAAGAACCGCCACCGTTCCCACCATAACCCTCACCGCCGTAAGAACCTCCACCGCCGTTGTGAGCGCCCCATCCGCCGCGCCCACGAGAGGTATAAGTGACCCTACGGCCACCTTCACCAGCATACAAGTAGAGCGTTTCTCCCGGCTGAACATCAACCTCTGCAACGATTTTACCACCGGCTCGCCCGTTACCACCATCACTCCCGTCTTCTGACATAGCACCGCCGCCGCCCGCGCCCTCTACGCGGATAGTGACCTGGCCGAGTAACCCGTCCGGGGCAGTCCAATAGTATTTATTACCATTACCACCAGCAAACCCGTTCCCGAGAGTCTGTGGATTAGTAACCGCCTGAACCCCGCTTGAAGACAGGAACCGAATAGACGTAGACCACCCAACCGGAACCGTAGATGGAATAATTCCTACCCCGTTCGATGTAAGAATCCGAAGCGGCATATCCGGGTTATCCGCTACATCGTAAACGTCAACAGTTTCAGTTCCACTACCTGTTAGAATCTTAGCCGTGCCGATTTTAGCCATAGAATTTAGAGATCAGTCCGAAGCCACATTCGCCCGATAGTCCCAGAAGTAACGTCGCTCGTTCTGGTTTCAATAACAAAGCCGTCGTTACCTGTCGGTCGGTAATACCTACTGTCGTGGTTGTGAGAGTCAGAAGCGTAGCGAGAATCCGCCGCCGACTTCGTGTAGTATCGTCCGTCGTGGGTGTGTCCCGACGACGCGAAGTTAGAGTCAGCCTGCGAGGTCGTGTACGCCCCAACCTGTGAAGCCGTCACGTTGTGCGGATTCGTCGTATCGTTCAAGTGGTTTGTAACGCCTGACTCGGACGCCACGTTGAACGAAAGGTGAGACTCGTCGACGGTGCCTGGTGCGTCAGCAATCGCCCCAACCTGCGCCGCCGTCACCGAGTGCGGATTCGTCGTGTCGGCGGTGTGGGCGTCGAGTTCCGCCTTAGACCCGACCCGCTTCCATCCGGCGTAGTCGGTGTCATAGATTTTCAGCACATCATTAGTCGTATCCCACCAGAGCTCGCCGTCGGTCGGAGAACTCGGGGCGGTTGCGCTCTTTGAGGAATCCAGCCGAGCGTTCGTCAGATCAATGAGGTGGAGAATCGACTCAATCGAGTGGTACATCGCAAAGTTGTCGTACTCCTCAATCGGCGGGACTTGGTAGGTGTAGGAGTAGCCGCTCGGGTATGCCGCACCGGAGTCACCCCACGATTGCAGAAGCGTAGTGTAGTTCGTCATTTAGTGAAAGAGAGAGATAGTAGTCGTTGTCAGTCCGTCAGAAGGCCAGAGTAGGTTCCGCCCTCGCCTGTGGCGGAACCGCCGTCGAGGTGGTCGTAGCCTTTCGTCGTGTCGTAGGTTCCAGCCAGATAATCTGCCTCGCTGATATACTTCAGCGTCCCTGTCAGCGTCGACGTAATTCGGTAGGAGGCGGCAAGCTGGCTCTCCAGCGTCGAAATAAAGTCTGACGTAGAGACGGACAACGTATCCAGCGCAGATTCGGGGATAGAGAGATTCAACACTCCCGGCTCAGAGGTATCAGTAATCGTCAACACGGACTCGTCGACGCCGAGAAGCGTTGACGCCGAGGAGAGAATATCGTTTTTCGTGCCCTCAGAGGTGAGCGCCTGATATGTAGAGATAATACGGATTCGGTACGTTTCCTTCGACTCGTTTGCTCGGTGATTCACGTCGACGAGCTCAGCGAGCTTTTCCAGAGCCGCCAGCGTATCGGCGTGCTGAACCGTGCTTTCAGAGTCTATGGTATCCAGATCGGCGTCGAGGCGGTCAAACGACTTCCCGAACGCGAGCATCAAGTCGCGGTTCGTGGAGTTCTCAGCCGTATTTAGCCAGAACGGAATCCCTGTCAGAAGCTTCTCGCCGTTACTCAGGCTCACGGCGTCACCACCGCCGTCGTGAACGTGATAGAGCCGTTAGTCGCGTCAGCCGTTGCCTTCTGCCCGTTCGTAATGTCGATGTTAGTAGTCCCCGTCGGACTCGCACTCGTCCCCACGCCAAGCGAATCAATGTCGTAGACGCCGGTCACGTCGCGGATCGCGTACTCCACGGAGCCGTAGATCACATCGGAGCCCACGGAGAGCCGACCATCATCGGTGTTCCCCGACGACAGTACGCCACCGATGTACCGCACAATAGAATCGCGCACCTCGTCGTCACCCGCGTACTCATCCGTCACCGTCATATCAACGTCGACATAGATTTGGACGCCGGTTGGGAGGGAGAACGAGATCGTTTCAGTCTGCCCGTTAATCAGCTTCGCCGTCCCTGTTTTTGACGTACCATAGTATCCACCAACCGAGGTGTCTCCAGCGGCCTTCGTATCGGAGATTGCCTGCGCCAGCCGATTGATAACCGCCGTCTCGTCGGGGGCTTCCACGACCAGCTCAAACGAGTGTCCGGGCTGACCGTCGCCGTTGTCCACGTTCGAGTCATTGATGAAGATGGTAACACTCGTCACATCGTCGTCGTCCATCATTGCAGAGAGTAAGGCGGAAGCGGAGGCTCGGGAACCCGACGAGAGGTTATCCTTTGCCCTCTCGCGGAGCTCGGTGTCGTTCTCTCGGTCGCGTCCACCAGCCGTCTCGCTCGCGTTTGTGACTTCCTCGACTCCACTAATGTTAGAGCGAAGGACGCTGATAGCCGCAGGGCCGACATTACCGCGCACCCCTCCGGTTCGTGCTTTTACAGCTACGTCGACCGAAGTATCGCCAGTAGAGAGAGTCGCACTCTCCGCCGTGACGAACACCACCGGATCGTTGCCGCCGGTCTGTACCTCCGCCCCTGCTGGAATCGGGTAGTCCTGCGAGGCCGCCGAAGCCCGCGAGAACGTTACCGTCCCCTCGGCCCTCACCGCCTTCCGCCGTGATACACCGATAAGTGCCGCCAGAAGATCGAGCGCCTGTCCCTCGGCGTGGTCAATTTGGGCGCTATCGAGAACGAGAGCCGCCGTCTGCTGTGCTTCAACGAGCCGTTCAGCGATGGGCCGATATACCGACCGGAGAACCGAAGCGACACCCGGCGGAAGGTCGTCTCCCGCTTGCGCCTCGAAATCGTTGACCATCGCCTCCAGAACGGCGTCTACGCTATCCGGCTGAAGTCTGCCGTCTACTAAGGTTGCCATAAGAAGGGTCAGTTATTCGCGTCAAACGCGAAGGTCTCGCCCGTATCGTACACCACCTCGACGCGGGCCACGTCGGGGTCAGTCGGGGAGAAATCTACCCGAAGACTGTCTATTTCCTCTACAAAATCCAGCGACTCGACAACGCGCCGAGCGTACAACTCGATTTTCTGAAGGATTGTCGGGCGGTCGATCTCGCCAATCACCTGCTCGAAGAACGCGATTACCGCGATTCGGAGGGCTTGCTCGTCGGCCTCTCGACCAGTTACCGTATCAACGTCCACACCGGGAATAAAGACAATATCCAGCGTGTCGTCTACTCTAATATCAATCATTGCGGGGCATCACTCGTTGTCGTACCAGAACCGCCAGCGTCCGTCCACGAGTACGACACATCGTGGGTGTGCTGGTCGAAGTCTATCCCGTCAATCACGACGTTGCCGCCGGTCACATTGACGTTACCAGTCGCATTGACGGTCAAATCGCCAGATGCGTTCAGAGAGATGTTGTGTGAACCGTCCCCCTGCGGAATAACTCGAATCTCGGTGTCCTCGTCGAACACAAACGCGAGTTCTCCTTCGCCCAAATCCGGCAGAAGCGCCGAGCCGGTCAGCGGAAAGTACGCAATCACATTGCCGTCAGAAAGCTTCTGGACGAGCACCTGCTGAGTTTCAGCCGGCGTCACAACCATACCGGGAGCGAGCTGGAGAAACGGAACACGACTCTTTTTCGCTCCTGGTCGGGGCAGAGCCACATCAACGAATACGCGACCGTCGTCGGTGTACGCCGAAGTGACGTAGCCGACTTCTGTTTTGAGTTTATCCGTCATTTGCGAGATTGGGGAACTTCTTGTAGTAATCTGCCGCGTCGATGAACTCCTCCTCCGTCGGAGAGTAGATGAACGACGACACCGAAACTGCGTCTTCAGGAACCAGCTTCCCGACATACAGCGTCAACGTCCAGCCGTCCCTCGGGTCGAATTTGTGGTGAACACCGTTGATAGAGAAGATTTCAGACGGGATTTCGTCGGCGTCGTCAGTTGAACAGCGCCGCTTGAGGCCGAACGTGAATAGGTGATCTCCCACCTGAACGTCAAACGGCGACACTTCCGCCGTCATTGAGGCAAGTGGATTCACCGTCACCGATCCGCCCTCGAAGTCGTGGATATGCCGTCGGAGCTCTCGGTCGGCAATCCGAGCCAGCGTAATCTGGTTGTCGACGCGCTCGGCGTTGACTTCTACGACACGACCCTCGCCTTCCTCCATCCACGTCGCTTCCGCACGGCCCTGAACCATACCAATCGCACCGCCCCGTTCTCCGTCTCCGTCGTGAGACCACAGAAGGCGGTACGACCCGTCGACAATAACAGTAGAGATCGGGATTGATCCCTCAGTAACGTCGTAAGAGAGCACCCGGAGAGAGTTGGGGTGCGGGGAGGCGGGAACGAGTTTGCCGCGGGCTTCAGGGTGTCCGACCGTCAGCGTCCCATCGGGCTCAATGACAGTCGTCAGCGAAAAGACCTCCTCGATTTCTCTAAGGGCCTCCGCAGGCGTTACCTCCTCGAAGACAAAGCCCCCAATTTCACTTGGAAGTCCAACCATTGACCCGACCTTATGCGTGGCGTCGAACAGCTCGTCGCCGGTCATTGACTCGAACGGAGTCCCCGGAAGGAGCGTATCAATAATGCGGGTGATGGGGCTGGTTCGCCGCACGATGTTTTGAATCGTCGACGCCGCCTTCGCCACCTTACCCGCCGTCGTCGTGTACCGCTGTTCAACGGTTGCGGCCAGCGTTTCGTCGGTGTATCTAACACCCAAAATGCAACCGTGGGGATCGACCGATGCCTGAAGCACCTTTTCAATCGCTTCCCCGAGGGTAATACGGGGGAAGTCGCCGGATAGGACGCCACGAGTCAATACCGTTCTCACGTCCTTCAGACGCGCCGTAGCGCTGTCCGTCCCGAGAGTGAGGGATTCTCCGTCGATCACCAAGCGGGCCAGCACGGTGTCTCCCACGACGATTTCAGCGGGTTGCGGGTGAACACCGAGCTCAATCGCTTCATCGAGAAGTTCTCCAGCTTCGGCGGTAAACTCCACCGTCGCGTAATCGAGCTTCCCAATGTCGCTTTTGTAATCCAATTTTGCGGGCCGAAGGCGAATCCCATAGAGAGGGAACCGCACTTCAACGATGCCCGTCAGACGACACGCACTCATTTGAGCTCGCCGCTGAGAATTAGATTGTCAATGTAGTCGAGATCGTACCCGGCTACACCAGCGTCAAGAATACCAGAGTTGCGAGAACCGCCATCTTCGTCGAGGCCGGTGGAGACGAGCGTGAGCCTGTACGAATACGTATCAGCCGCAATACGCTCATACTCTCCGTCGAGGATTTGCACCTCGCCAGACCACTCATCGGCCACCAAATCGAGATTTCCAGACTCGTCGAGAAGGGCGTCAATCGCGGGCTTCTCGTATTGTAAGATAACGCCGTTCAAGTCAATCTCGCGGTTCTTTGAGCCAATATCGGCCACGTCCTCGCCCTCACAGTAACCAGCCTGCCGGGACTTGCGACGCTCCTTCCGCACTACCACCTTCTTCGGATAGATCAGCGGCGCGAAAACGACGTTCGTATTAGAAAGTTCAAATTTTTGATTAGCCATTATTGGTTCCTATCGCGGGACAGCTTTTCCCGCTCGTAGTTTTCCAGCGCGTAGACGATCTGCGAGGAGCTGAGGTTCGACCCACCGCTGATAGAGACGTTGTAGGTGTTTTGCACAGAGCCGACACCCGCCGCCGACGCCCGTCCAGGGAGTCCCGCGGAAGTGCCGGGGAAGCCGCCCACTCCGCCGCCGAAGGAGCCACCCTGCCCCATTTTTCGATGGAGGTGTTCGACGGCAAGATACGAAGCCCCGAGACTCAGGAGAGCAAGCCCCGCGGTGAGAGCCGTCACCAGAATCAGCGTATTCGTCAGCGTCAAATTCATCATTTGCGCGACGGTAATCATCTGAATCAGCCCCGCGGAGGCCGCACCAGCCGCACCCAAGACCGTCCAGAGGATGCCGGCCAGACCAGCGACCATCACGAACGCAGAGAGCAAGACCGCAGACCACCTGTTCCCGAGTAGATCAGCGAACACCGCCGCCATCTCAATGAGTGGGGACAGCACCGCGACCACCGTCGAGAAGGCCACGGACAACTCGTAAATCAACTTCAGAATCGCCACGAACGCCCGACCGAGGCGCATAATCAGTGCGGCGTTATCCGACGCCTCCGTGACGACGAATTTCAGGAAGTTGATAAGGGCGGAACCGACCGCCGGGCCGAACACGTCGGAGATATACTCGATCTCACGCCGGAAGGCCACCATCTCGGTGATCGCCGTCGACGCCCAATTCACGACACCGCCGAACGCCCGGTCAACGTAGCGCTCGAACGCCTGAAGTTGCTCAATTGCACGGACGAGCGGGAGCATCCTCTCGGGGGCGTTTTCGAGGAACTGGTCAGCGAACGGGGCGAACTGTTGAGCGACCGGCTTGAAGACACCGTAGAGTTCGCGCTTAAATTCCTGAACGGACAGCTTCGCCCGCACAAAGGATTCAGCCATCGAGTTACCCTGGCCGATCAGACCGAGACCGAGCAAGCCAGCTCCGGCGAGCGCAATCGCACCGAAGGCCGCCGCGACACCGAAGGCCGCAGTAGCCAGTACGATCATCACCGGGAGGACCGCGGAGACGAGCGCAATCCAGACGTGGTACGACGGGATCATCCGCATAAGCATCCCGCGCATCCGTCCGAACGAACGGGTCAGCTTATTTTGCGTAGCGATAGCCCGCTTACCGATGGTGCCAAGCATCCGCTGAGTCTGATGAACGCGACCGCCAGCCCGTCCGATAGAAACGAACGGTCCACCCGAGAGCGCCCCGGCCCCAGGAGCAGGACTCCCGGCCCGGCTTACGTAGATGTTCGCCACCCGGTCTCTCGCCATCCAGTTGAGGTGGCGGTTCATCCGGTCGATCTGCGCGAAGCCGTTAATGTCGACGCTGACCGATTTCTTCCGGTGTTTATTCAACCCGGTAAGCTTCCGATCCAGCTTATCGACTTGCCGAGAGAACTCGTCCTTAATGGCGACGATGATCTCTACTATATCAGTCATTTCGTTGTTTGTATTCCTCGATTAGTTGCTCCGGCGATTTGCCGGTCTTTGCGCTGGCGTTCGTGTACGAGCGGGTTTCGACACGCCGGCCACCGCCGCCGGGCTGGTAGCCGGTGTTCATCTGTGTGTTTCCGTAGTCGGAGTCCGGCGGAAGCGCCGCCTCTTTCTCCATTTCTTCTGCCCGCCGCTCAGACTCTAAGCCGAGAACGAGTCGCTGAAATGCAATCAAATCGCCCTGAGACTCTACCCCATCGAGGCCGATCCCGAGCTCAAGCGCGGAGAGAAAACTACTCGCGGTTCCTTCCGCCACGAAAACGCTTGGCGTCCATCAGGTTGCCGGTGAGCTCCATCACCTCGAAGGCCCACTCCAGCACGTAGCCACCGACCGCGTTCGCCAGAAGCGCCTCGACCATCGCCTCGTCGCCGTCCATCGCTTCCGCATCAATCCCGAGTCGAACCATCTCGTACATCAGATCAATGAAGTCAGCGTCAAACACGGCCAGATCAACGTCAGCGGTATCCTCAACCTCAGCCAGCGCCTCCTCAATGTCGCCCATTGCGTCGTCGGCCTCAATGCCGATGTGCTCCTCCAGGGCGACCATCATCGGGATGTAATCGCGGTCGGGGATGGGTTTGAAAACGAGCGTCACCGTGCCGCCGAACACTTCCACCTCTTTCTCCTCGCGGAAGCCGGACCCGCGCATCATCAGCTCGGTCAGCTTTCGGAGGGATTTCTCTGGGCGGTCGCCATCCCTATCGCTGTCGCTATCGGTCGGAAGGGTAGAATCAGTCATTTAGTATAAAGAAAATCGCAGTTGCCGCGCTATTCGCTCAGTCGAACGAGGAGCCCATCGCAATCCACTCGTAGGAAGTCTCGGCGGTCTCGCCCTCCGAGAACTCGAACCCGCGGGTGGTGACGAGAACTTCGTAGTATTCGTCTGAGGTGCCGTTCATATGCAGAACGGTGATCGTCGCCGGCTTGGGGTCGCCAACTTCTTTCCCCTCTCCGTCACGCCCGGACGGGAGTTCCGCCTCGGACTGATAGAATAGGAGTTCGTTCAGATCGAGTCGGTTGCCCTTGAGCCGCATAGAGCCGCCGTGCTCAATCATCTTCACCGAGTACCCGGACGGGAGCTTCGAGCCCGATCCGTAGTGCCGTTCAATGTCGTATTCGGAGCGCGTCTGAAGATCAGCGACGACAACTTCCTCGTTGCCGACAGAAACTACAATCTGCGCCGCCGCTTCCGTTTGTTCAGTCATAATGAGATAGAGAGAAAACCGCTAATTCAGGCGCTCACGTCGCCGCCGACGATGACCGCCTCGATGTTCCGCAGGGGCCGGGCCAGCTCGACGCCAACCGTCAGGCGAGCCTTCGTGCTGGAAATCTCCTCGACAGAGACCTCGAAGCCCGTCACCGCGTTGAGGTTCAGCAGGTTTCGCATTGCCTGAGACACTTCACCGCGAAGGGCGGAACGCGCCGCCGGGGTGTGGAGACGCCCGATGTACGGGTCGGAAATTTCCTCCACAATGAGGGTGATGTAGTCCCCAAGAAGGCGAGCGAGGCCGTGGTTGTAGGCCAGCTCGTCGGTGTTCGAGTCGTCGACACACGTCGGGTCGTTCATCATCCGCGGG